>ERZ781272.25-NODE-25-length-258819-cov-13.863710_pt1 | contig 258819 bp, 222 predicted proteins | sample MGYA00375850_ERZ781272 | MGnify/ENA primary metagenome ERZ781272 (study PRJEB29790, sample SAMN06051246) | human gut metagenome | host: Homo sapiens | place: USA: Cincinnati, Ohio | collected 2013-06-21 | study: EMG produced TPA metagenomics assembly of the Gut...
CCACCTTCAGGTTGTAAGTTCCATACTCGTTGTAAGTATTGTACTGATATCTGTACGAAAGTGGTACCTGAATTCGAAGAGATGACACCAGGCCATTTTGTTGCTTGTCATCATAAGAGAAATGTTGTAGAATCTAAGTAGAATATAGAATATTTACTTATTTGCTTGGATTTTATGTGTAATAGAAAGACTGTTGCAAATTAATCCTGCAACAGTCTTTTTTTATTAATGGAGGTATTATGTTATTTAGTAGGAAAGCAACAAAAATTCTAGATCAACAAACAGAGCATTTTGAAAAACGTGAAAAAGAGAGAGAAAAGAGGGGAGAAATCCCTGAAGAGAAAGAAAAAATACAATGGAAAGACCTCATAGCGATGTTTGTCGCAGGGATAATCACATTTGTTCCAGCAATACTATTAGTATGTGCGTTATTTGGTTTTGTAATTTGGCTTTTTTTTATGAGATTTATATAAATATATTAATTAAATTAGGTTCACAACCTAGTAGTAAGAAGGATTTTTAATAAATATAATAGAAATATAACAGATATATTAAGGGGAGTAGAAAATGAGATGTCCATCATGTGGAGGTGAAAACTGTCATATTATTGAGGAATCTGAAACAAAACAAAAAGGATATGGCGTATGCTCAGGTGTATGTGGCTATATAATATTAGGACCTATTGGTTTCTTATGTGGGTTATGTGGTATGGGAGAAGGAAAGACGACAAGAAGAGCTTTTTGGATTTGTCGAAATTGTGGAAGAAAGTTCCGAATCTAGTAACTGGGGAAATAAGAGGTTAATGAATTATGGATACACAGGTGAAGCAAGAATATTATGACTTAGATAATGAGACACATATAGCAACCGATGAACAGAGGTGGCTTCGTATGATGAAAATTGGTGAAAAAACGGGATGTCATCAGCGATACGATAGAAGTTTTTTCTTTCATGGGAAGCAATTTCCTGTGTGTGCTAGATGTACAGGTGTGTTGGTTGCATACTTCATATCTATACTACATTATATTGTTGTTTGTTGTAAGAAACATTCCTTTCGTTATCCAAGTAGATCAGGTAAGCTATCTCATGAGATTGCCTTAATTGGTTGTCTAACAATGCTTATAGATTGGACCATACAAGCATTACATGTAAAAGAATCTACTAATAAGAGAAGATTTATTACGGGTTTTCTTGGTGGTTTAGGATTAATGCATTTCTATATTACAACCTATTATAAGGCCGGAAGTTTTATATGTAAGAAGATTAATAATAATTAAAGATTAAACAAAGTTATAAATAAACATATAAGCAATACTAAAAGAAAAGTACAAGATCCATAATGGAGCTTGTACTTTTTTAATGCAAATTATTTTGTACCGTAGATACGGTCACCAGCATCACCTAAACCTGGAAGGATATAGCCTTGTTCATTTAATCTTTCATCAAGAGCACCTACAAAAATATCTACATCTGGGTGTGCTTCTTGTAAGTGTTTTACACCTTCAGGAGCTGCGATTAAGCATAAGAAGTGAATCTTTGTAATACCTCTTGCTTTTAATTGTTTAATAGCAGAGATGGCAGAACCACCTGTTGCTAGCATAGGATCTACAACGAAGATTTCACGATCAGCAGCATCTGTAGGTAATTTGCAGAAATATTCAACAGGTTCTAATGTTTCTTCATCACGATAAAGACCGATATGTCCCACTTTAGCATTTGGAATAAGGTTAAGAATACCATCAGCCATATGAAGACCCGCACGTAAGATAGGAACGATACATAATTTCTTACCAGCGATTTCTTTTACAGTTGTCTTAACTAATGGAGTTTCAATTTCAAGATCTGCTAATGCAAGGTCTCTTGTAGCCTCATAGCAGATAAGCATTGCAACTTCAGAAACTAAATCACGGAACTCTTTCGTTGAAGTTGTTTTAACTCTCATAATTCCAATTTTGTGTTGAATCAATGGATGATCCATAACGATAACTTTAGACATTTTATACCTCCAATAAATGTGTTAATCATACACGATTATATTATTAAACCTACGGTCTATTAATTATAACACTCTTGAACTAGATATTAAAGGTGTTTTTAAATTAATGCAAAGAAATTTATATTAGAAGTTGTAGAAAGAGAAATAACAAGTAACATATATGGGAAAATACTAATATATAATAAAAATATTGCTGCATAATGTAATAAATTGCCAAAATTAAAATGCAATAATGAAAAAGTACTGGTAATATAAACAAAAGATATAATTATAACTAAAATATAATGTATAAAATTTACAAAAATAGCAATTACAGACAATAGGATAACAATATTTGAAAAGCTTTAATGGATATAATTCGCTATAGTAAAAGTACTAGAAGGTATTTAATGGATTTATACTTTTTAGGAGCTTTTGATCTTAGAGAAGATGTATTATTAAAGAAAAGGAGTGGGTAAGATGAGTAAAAGGTATTGCTATGTAAAAAGGGGAATATCCCTACTAATGGCAGCAACATTGGTATTTACTAGTTTTGTTAATGTGAAGCCAATAAGGATTCAAGCAACTGAGGCGAACATACTAGAAGAGGAAATTGAGGAATCAGAAGTCATTGATAGTGAGGTAACAGAAAAGGTATCCATCTTAGAAAATTTTGATGAATCAGTAGATACTAATTCACTAAAAGGTAAACTGATGGGGAATCCAACGTTTGAAATTACAGTTGATGGATTTAACGGATCGAACGCACTAAAAGTAACAAAACGTACAGAGAATTATTTTGGTTATTCTTATGATTTGGCAAAGTTTGCAGGGAATACGATTTCTCTTAGTGCAATGGTTTCTACATATGAAGCATCAGTTGAGGATATCAATGCTTTCAGTGCAACTTTGAAGACTACGAATGCGGGACAAGATGATTATAAACAAGTTGCAACAGTTGATGTAGTAGGAGCTGACTTTACAACATTATCTGGATTATATGATATTCCTGCAGGGTGTGAAAGCTATACCTTATATTTTGAGACTACAAAGGAGGTTAGCTATATTATCGATGATATTGCAATAGTAGTAGAAGGAGATTACGTAAATCCTGATGACGGTAATTCAGAAGGTTATGTTGATACTTCAAACTACGAAGTATTAAAAGAGCTATATCAAGATAAATTTAAAATGGGTGTAGCATGTGAAGCAGTTAGTCATTGGGGAGGATTGAATCCGTTAAGTGAAATTGGTAATCCCAATAAGGAGGAATTGATTAAGAGACAATTTGATAGTATAACTTTTGGTAATGAATTAAAGCCTGATAATAATATGGGCTATAATAATGAAAAGGCTACTGACACGAATTTACCTTTTGTAATTGATACCTCTGCAAAAGAAATGTTAGACTGGGCAAAAGAAAATAATGTCCTTGTTAGGGGACATGTTTTAGTATGGCACAGCCAATGTCCAGATGCGATATTCTGTAAAGATTATACGCCAGTCTATTCAGATGATAAAAATTCTGTATTAGATGAAAACTATTTAGTTAGTCGTGATATTATGTTGCAACGTTTGCAAAGCTATATATACAATGTAATTGAGTATATGTATGAAAATGGATATGCGGAAACCATTTTTGCTTGGGATGTAGTGAATGAGGCAATTGAAGTTGGTACGAATGAGTATAATATGCGAGATAGTTATTGGTATAAAACAATAGGTCCAGATTTTATGTATAATACATTTAAGTATACGAAAGATGCAGTAGTTAAATATTCTAGTGAGTATGCTACATTATATGGAATTGATTCTAATAATGCGGAAGCTTTAGAAAAGATTCAACCTAAACTGTTTTATAATGACTATAATGAGTATCAACCAGACAAAAGGGACGCAATTATAGGATCTCTTCAAAGAGAGTTTGATGGACATAGTATTATTGGAGATGGTTTGATTGATGGTATCGGGATGCAAGGTCATTTAAGTGATAATACTGACATTAATCTATTTTGTGAAGCTCTTCGTAAGTTTGATGAGGTAGTAGATGAGGTACATATTACTGAATTAGATGTAAACCAAACATCTACAGGTGTTAATGCTGATTATTATCAGGCAGTATTTTATAAAAATTTATTTAATGGATTGATTAATGAAGTTGATAAAGGTGCTAATTTGACGAGTGTTACCATCTGGGGATTAACAGATGATAATTCATGGAAAAAAGAGTCTTTACCGTTGCTATTCAATGCTGATTTATCTAAGAAGTTAGCTTTTGATGCTATTGTCTATGCTAAAAAAGGTGAAGAATTACCTGGACCTGCTTATGTTGAAGCTGATTATACTGATATGTATGCAACTTTTGATGGTGTTGATACCACAGTAGAATCAGAAGGATTTACACCACATGGATCAAGTTCCTTGACTATACAAAAGGAAGTTGTATTTAATGGAGAGGCAGCATTATTAGTTAGTAATAGAGCAGATGATTGGAATGGTGCTTCCTTTGATGTATCTAGATTTGTTGGTCAAACTATTTCGGTAAGTGCTTGGGTTAAGAGTGCAGCTGATACTGTTAAAGTATCTGCTGATATTGATGGGACATGGCCAAATATAGCTAGTGTAAATACTTCGAATGGAGAATGGACACAGATAACGGGTACATATAAAGTGCCGTCTAATTTAAATGCGTTAAAACTATATTTTGAAACCGACGACACGAATGATATCTATATAGATAATGTTCGAGTTAAATTGGTTGGTATGGAAGAAGGTTTTGAAGAAGAGGAGACTATCGCTAGTGCAAGAGGTGTTGGTCATATGCCAGTCGTTTCTGTAGTTGATACTGTATATCATGGTACTGAGGGGCATTCGTTCTTAGTTACTAGAGATGCACAAGATGCAACTATGAAATTTGACGTAAATAGATATATTGGAAAACTGGTTAATGTGAAAGCATATGTAAAAACCGAGGACAGTAAAATTAGATTAGGTCTTGATGGCGATAATCCGATACAAATTGCTGAAGTAGATACGGTCCCAGGTGAATGGACAGAGATTTCTGGAACCTGTCAAATAGGAGCTAATTATACATCGGCTAATATGTATATTGAGACAGATGGAAAAGCTGATTTTTATGTTGATGATATTTGTGTTGAAATTGGTGAACTTGTGGATGACGTAGAGAACGTAGATATTCTATTCACAACTCGTTGGGGAGGTGCCGGTACAATCACTAGAGTTGAAGATGGTGCTAATAATCATGCTGTTGTATTGACGAATCGTACGGAAAACTATTATGGTGCTGCATTTGATGTATCAGCTTATATTGGAATGGAAGTTGAGATATCTCTTGATGTAAAAACAGAGGACAAAACAATCAAATTAACTGCAGATATCGACGGATGGCCAAATTATGCAAATGCAACGGCTGTATCAGGTGAATATACAACGATAAGAACGGCTGTTAGATTACCAAAAAACATAACAAGCTTGAAATTGTATGTTGAAACAGATGGTACATCAGATGTCTATGTTGATAATTTGAGAATTAAGAGAGTTCCGATGGGAAAAGAACACAAAGTAACATTCGATGTAAATGGAAAAGGTATCGCTCCTTCTAGTCAAGTTATTGCGGAAGGGAACTTGGTATCTATGCCTGAAGAGATGACTGCAGAAGGGTATTCATTTGGAGGTTGGTATAGAGAAGCATCTTTTGTGAATGTCTGGAATTTCATGAATGATAGAGTCAGTGGAGAGACTGTTCTTTATGCAAAATGGATAGCCGCTGATACTGGAGAAAATCCGGGTACTGGAGGAAACACGGATCATTCAGAGAATACGGAAAATCCAAGTACTCCTACACCAGATACAACAGCTCCAAAAGTTATCGTAACTAAGGATTCTTATAGAATCATTTATGATTCTACCAAGATAAACAGTGTTTACTCAACTGTATCAGAGTTAAAATCACATCTTTCGAAAAAACTGGATGTAATATATGAATTTGTAGATACGAATGAGAAAGTTCAATATGCATGGAATTTCAAAGTTAAAAATTTTAATGAAGATATGAAAGATGCAAAAGTTGATTTAGGTATTGCCATCAATTCAAGTGTGTCCTATGGATATAATAATGGACTAAGTCTTAACTTTAACCAGGTAGGAAAGCTCCCTATGGAGGCATCTGTTAAAGTAGATGTAAGTAATACTTTCAAAGTTGGTGATAAAGTATACTTATATATCTATAATTCAGAAACAAAGAAACTCCAATGTGTACCAAATAGTAAATACATTGTTGATGAGGATGGCTATGTTATTTTGAATATTATAACTGGTGCAGATTATGTACTATTACCAAAAGTTGCAGCAAAATCTGAAAAGACTTCAGTTCTTAGTCAAGTATCTGTAACAAAGAAGATTACTCTTACTAAGAAAACAAAGAAAAATATCGCTATTAGATTGCCTGATACTCTAATGAAAGTTGATTCTCTTAAGAAATTCGATAAGGACATCAATAAAGCGGTGTATGGTGCTATTATTACGTATAAATCAAGTAATAAATCAGTAGCTAAGGTAGATAAAAATGGTGAAGTTATTGGTAAGAAAAAAGGAAATTCAATTATTATAGTAACTATTAAAACAAGTAAGAATACTTCTAAAACATATAAAGTAGTAATCCAAGTTAAATAATTATATTAATCGATATTAAAAGGCTGTCATTTGACAGCCTTTTTGTGAACTTTAAACTCTAACAACAATAAAAGCTGGCGTGTTATGCCAGCTTCTATTGTTTAATTTATAAAAGAGGAGTCCAGATAGAAAGGGGAAGAAAAACTATCTGGGTTTATGAAAAAACATTTTAATAAAAAATTTTATAACTGATTTCCTTTTGATAAGTTTATTATAGCCGACATATATGATTATAGTGTGGATGAAATATGAACGTTTCGTTAATAATCGAAAAACAAAAGAATGCAGATTTAACAAAACTTACAATTAATGATTTCTAAGAGTCAGGAGATACTATAATTTATAAAAAGTAATTTTTATCATATAAGAATTAGACTTTTGCTAATTGATTCATATAATAGAATAAAGAATGAGGGTTGCAAAGTAAAATAAAATCGTAATAAATTATTTTGAAGAAAAGGAATGAAACTTGACGAAATAAGGTAAATCAGCTAGAATTTTATTATATTTAAGTTTTTCTAATAAGTAATAGGTGGTGAAGATATGGTGAATGTTTTTAAAAAACTAATTCGTAAAGAATTTGGTGATAAAAAATATGAACAGTATGTTGGAAGTTACCATAAAAAGATGCTGGAAAAGAATTTTGATTATCGTAATCTTCGGAATGAAGAGATATATAATGATATATATAATAACTTAAAAGATAAGGATTTAGAATCCTTAAAGAAGATGTTTGATAGATTGACAGAATCTATGCTTATGGTGGTGAAGATTAGTAGGACATATTTTACGACATTAATTGTCTTTTTGGCTGGTGCATTTTTCTTAATAACTAGAGATTTAGTCCCTTGGGTTACAACGGTAAGTATTATATTGATGGGTTGCTGTTTTTTATATAAGACATATGAATATGTCGCAAATAAATTCTGCTATATAGATGCGAGAATTATAATAGTATATAAATCAGTACTTGATCAATTGCTAAAAGGAAATCGTAGAAAGGTTTTATAACTAATATATATATTATAAGAAAGGCTTTTGCAAATGGAATGATTGCAGAAGCCTTTTAACCGTATTAGGTATTTTTAGATTAGCTTATAATGCTCTAGAGCATGTCGAATCCCATTTTCATCAACGTCTTTGGTCACAAAAGACACTAATGGTAGAAGTGATGGGTCAGCGTTGCCCATGGCAATACTATTGGGTACATATTCAAGCATTGGTAAGTCGTTGTTACTGTCACCGAAAGCATAAGCATGATCTAAACTCAAATTAAAATAATCCAATAAGAACTGGATGCCTGTTGCCTTAGAGAAACCTTTTGGTACTATTTCATAGAATTGCTTTCCTCGGTCAATGAAGGTAAAGCTATCTTTTTGTCTTTCATAGAAGGTCGCATAATCACTATCATCTTGAACCCAAATGGTGAATTTAGTGAAATCAATATTATCATCGTCAAAAGTCCCTAAGTTGATGTTTCTAGTTCTCATCGATTCCCTTATTTCACAAACCTTAGTTTGGGTAGAATTGGAATCAAAGTAAACGGTAGTGATACCTTCTAGGCAAGCTTCCAGCTTACATTCTTTAATATCTTTAAGAACAGACTCCCTACATTCTTTTGTTAATAAATTATTCAATAGAACCCTATCATCATGTATAATATATGTACCACAACCACATACATATCCATCAAATTCAAGGGATAGAATACGGTGATCTAGTTCTTCTAAAGTTCTACCAGTGTTGATAAAAGCGAGGTGACCATTCTTTCTTGCTGCTTCAATTGCTTCTTTTGTATCACTGGAGATGGTATGTGTTTTTTCACTTAGAATTGTTCCGTCAATGTCAAAAAATAATATACTTTTATTCAAGGGTGCCTCCTTTTTAATCGTGGGTAATATGTTCGTTATCTTTAAAAATACTAGCATATAAGGTAATAAGATTCAACTTTTTCTTAGTTGGCGAAAGAGTGCTCCATCAGAAAAGTGGATAATAAAGGACTTGACCATGCTAGAGAATTTACTTGACGTATTGTATACTGTGTACTATACTTTAAATGAATGAGAATCATTCTCAATAAGGAGGCCGAAATGACACTAGTAGAAGGAAGAATAAATCAGGTTTATTATATTGATAAACTACTGATTGATGGAAATACAAGTAGAAGATTACAATCCCTTGGTCTTATTCATGGAACAGGCATCAAGGTTGTTAATAAGAAAAAAAATGGTGCAATTATTTTTAAAGCAAGAGGCTCAAGATTAGCTGTGGGAAAAGATATTGCATCTAAGATTGTACTTACAGAAACGGAGGCATAATAATGAAAGAGGAATTACATGTAGCATTCATAGGTAATCCCAATTGCGGTAAAACTACATTATTCAATGCCTATACGGGAGCTAAGTTAAAGGTTGCCAATTGGCCTGGAGTTACTGTTGAGAAGAAGGAAGGAGCTTTTAGATATCATAACCACCAATTTAAGTTAGTAGATTTGCCAGGTATCTATAGTTTGACATCGTACACGTTAGAAGAGAAACTCTCAAGGGAGTACATATTAGATGATAGTGTTGATGTAATTGTTGACGTAGCTGATGCATCTTGTCTTGAAAGAAATCTATTCCTAACGTTACAATTAATTGAACTTGGAAAGCCTGTAATACTTGCACTTAATATGATGGATATTGTGAAGGAACGTGGTATGGAGATTGACCTTCACCGCTTACCTGAGATGCTTGGCATTCCTGTTATTCCAGTATCTGCACGTAAAAAGTCCGGTTTAGATATCTTGATGCACGCAGTAGCTCATCACCAACAAAAATTTAGTGATGGTAATCTTGAGCACCATCATAGTGATATAGAACATAGTGAACATAAACACAGTCACCATTCAGAATTTGCCCTAGTATATAGTGACGAAATCGAAGATAAAATCGATGAGATAATGGAACGTCTCCTAGATTATGACGCTGATATTAACAATCCTAGATGGCATGCGATTAAGATCCTTGAACAAGATGAGGAGGTTTGCGCGAAAATCAATATTGATTTCTCTGACATTGTTTCTAGAAGTTATGAATCTGATATTATTAATCAAAAATACGATTTCATTGAAGAAGTTATTGAAGAAGTAGTAGTAAATAAAGAAGTTAAAGCAGCGAATACTGATAAAATCGATCATTTTCTTACTCATAGATATCTAGGATTACCTATTTTCCTTGGAATTATGGCTTTAGTATTCGTTTTGACATTCTCCATAGGAGATTGGCTGAAAGGATACTTTGAAATAGGAATAACCATTTTCTCTGATGGTGTATTAGCAGTATTACAGCATTTACATACCAATGATATGGTCATTTCATTAGTGGTCGACGGTATTATTGCTGGAGTTGGTGGAATTCTAACATTCTTACCGAATATATTCATTTTATTCTTGGCACTAGCATTCTTAGAAGATAGCGGATATATGTCTAGAGTGGCGTATATTATGGATGGAATTATGGGACACATTGGTCTTTCTGGTCGAGCATTTATACCAATGTTATTGGGTTTTGGTTGCAGTGTGCCAGCAGTTATGGCAACGCGTGCTTTAGAAGATACAACCGATCGCAGGAAGACAATACTTGTAACGCCGTTTATGTCTTGTAGTGCTAGACTACCTGTATACGTGCTGTTTTCTGATATGTTTTTTGGAAAATACGCTGTAGTTGCCGCATTTTCCATGTATGTAATTGGCCTTGTTGTAGCTATTCTAATAGCTTTCATAATGACGAAATTACAAAAGAAGAAAGAGAAGAATTCCTTATTAATTGAATTACCAGAATATAAGGCACCAAATTTTCATACCATTATTATTTATGTATGGGATAAAGTAAAAGATTATCTAACAAAAGCTGGAACGACAATCTTCGTTGCCTCTATTATTATGTGGTTTATATTAAATATTGGACCTCATGGCTTCGTAACAGATATATCAAAGAGTTTTGGAGCAGGAATTGGTAAGTTTTTAGTGCCTGTACTTGTACCTGCAGGATTAGGATTTTGGCAAATAGCATTAGCATTAATCTCGGGCTTGGCAGCAAAAGAAATAGTAGTATCTAATCTTGGGATTTTATTTGGAATAGGTAATATTGTTTCTGCTGGTGGTAAGAGTGCTTTAATGGAGGCATTAAGTGGATTTGGTTTCACGGCGGTGAATGCATATGCTCTAATGATTTTTGTTTTATTATATACCCCTTGTGTTGCTACAATAGCAACAATGAAACGAGAGATGAAATCAACTAAATGGACGTTATTTGCAGTACTATTCCAGGTTCTTGTTGCTTGGATAGTATCGGTATTGTTTTTCCAAATTGCGAATTTGTTTATATAGAACCTCGAAAGATTGGAAAGGAGCATGATCGTTAATATGGCTTCAATTATAATAGTAGCAGCAATTGTGATATATGCTGCATTCGTAATACGTAAGAAAGTAAAAGATATGAAAGCGGGTAAATTTTGCAGTTGCGGATGCTCTGATTGCCCTTCTGCAAAGAAGTGCCATAGCAAGTAATATAAATAATGATTCGAGTGTCAAAATAATGAAACAAATACAGGTAGAATATCGAGGTTATTCTACCTGTATTTCTATAAAAAAATGTAATTTTTAAAAGAACTCTTTAAAAATATGAAAACATTTAGTATAATATAAGTATTTAACACGATATAAAAAGTAAAATTCTATCGTTAAGTAGAATATACATAGTAATAGGCAAGTTCTTTTGCTAAGGAGGTTTTATCAAATGGATAAAAATCTTAAGTTATTGGAACAATTAAGACAAGCAGAAGTTATGTTAGAAAATGAAAGAGGGTTAAATCTACGCCAAAAACAAGAACTTAGAGAACATCAAAATCTAAGTCCATTTGCTTCATTTAGCGATGAATCAAGTGGAAGGGATAGTTTAGAAGAACCTTGCGACCTAAGAACTGTATATCAAAGAGATCGCGATCGTATTTTACATTGCAAGGCGTTTCGTAGGTTAAAGCATAAGACTCAAGTTTTTCTAGAGCCAGAAGGTGACCATTATCGAACACGTTTGACACATACACTTGAAGTAGCACAGAATGCTCGTACAATTGCAAGAGCTCTACGTCTGAATGAGGATTTAACGGAGGCAATTGCACTAGGTCATGATCTTGGGCATACGCCATTTGGGCATGCTGGAGAAAGAGCTCTGAATGAAGCATGTAAAGGTGGATTTGAACATCACATTCAAAGCATTCGTGTGGTGGAACTACTTGAAAAACATGGAGAAGGATTGAATCTGACAAAAGAAGTTAGAGATGGTATCCTGAATCATCAAACAAGTGGAAAGCCATCTACACTAGAAGGTAAGATTGTAAGATTATCAGATAAGATTGCGTATATCAATCATGATATTGATGATGCAATTCGTGGAATGATAATCAAGGAAGAAGATATACCAGGTATCTATACGGATGTTTTAGGGCATAGTCCAAGGGAACGTCTGAATAAACTTATACATGATATTGTGATTCATAGTGAGGGTAAGAATGATATTGTAATGTCTCCAGAAGTTGAGGAGGCAATGTTATCCCTTAGAAAATACATGTTTAAAAGTGTATATACGAATAAAGTGGCGAAGAGCCAAGAAAAGAAAGCGGAAAACTTAGTTAAACAATTATTTGAATATTATGTAGAACATATTAATGAGTTACCAGAAGAGTATATTGAGATGATGGAAAAAGCAAGGGAATCAGAAGAGCAAGTCGTTTGTGATTACATAGCGGGAATGACGGACCGATATGCAATAAGTAAATTTAAAGAATTAATGATTCCTCATTCATGGGGGATTTATTAGCTTGGAAAGGAATGGAAACCTGATGTTTTACCCAGAGGATTTAGTTGAAGAGATTAGGCAGAGAAATGACATAGTAGACGTTGTTTCTGAGCACGTGAAGTTAAAACGTACTGGAAATAATCATATGGGACTATGCCCGTTTCATAATGAAAAATCCCCTTCCTTTAGTGTTAGTGGACAAAAGCAGATGTACCATTGCTTTGGTTGTGGAGTAGGAGGGAATGTATTCACATTTGTTATGGAATATGAAAACTACTCCTTTGTGGAGGCTCTTAAGTATCTTGCTGAAAGAGCAAATATCGCATTACCTGAGCAAGAATATAGTGAAGAAGCGAAGAAGAAGGCGGATTTGAAAGGGCAGTTACTAGAAATTAATCGACAAGCGGCTAAGTATTTTTTCTATCAGTTGAAATCAGAACGCGGTACATTAGCGTATGAGTATTTAACAAACCGTAAACTCAGTGATGAAACGATTAGTAAGTTTGGTCTTGGGTATTCTAATAAATATAGCAATGACTTATATCAGTATCTAAAACAATTAGGATATAGTGATGAAATTCTAAAGCAATCTGGATTGGTATCCATTGATGAAACGAAAGGGGCCTATGATAAGTTTTGGAACCGAGTGATGTTTCCGATTATGGATGTGAATAATCGAGTAATTGGATTTGGTGGCCGTGTTCTTGGAGAGGGTGAACCAAAATACTTGAATTCACCCGAGACATTATTGTTTGACAAGAGTAGGAATTTATATGGTTTGAATGTAGCTAGAACATCTAGAAAGCATCACATGTTAATCTGTGAAGGCTATATGGATGTTATTGCACTACATCAAGCAGGGTTTACCAATGCAGTCGCATCTTTAGGAACTGCTTTTACAGGCTTGCAAGCAAATCTGTTGAAGCGTTATACAAGCGAAGTATTACTAACATATGATAGTGATGGTGCGGGAACGAAGGCAGCACTTAGGGCAATTCCGATATTGAAAGAAGCAGGACTTAGCACGAAAGTTATTAATATGAAACCGTATAAGGATCCCGATGAGTTCATAAAGGTGTTAGGAGCAGAGGAGTTTCAGAAGAGAATCAACGAAGCGCAGAATAGTTTTTACTTTGAAATTGAGGTGCTCGAAAGAGACTATGATTTGAATGACCCTGAACAAAAAACAAAGTTCTTTAATGAGGTTGCTAAGAAGTTATTAGTGTTTACTGAAGAAATTGAACGAAATAATTATATTGAAGCAATGGATCGGATATACCGAGTAGGATTTGACAATCTTCGAAAATTAGTTAATCACTATGGTGCTACTATGGTTCCTTCACAAACAGTTATTAAGAAGGTTCAGGAAAGAAGTAATAAGAGAGTTACAGCGGAAGATAGTATGAAACAAGCTAGTAAATTACTATTGACCTGGATGATAGAAGAAACAAGATTATTCCAGAAATTAAATGGAGTTATTAGTGAGAAGGATTTTGACGGTGAATTGTATCAAACGGTTGCCAAGATGCTGTTTCAGCAATATAAAGAACAGGGACAAGTTATACCAGCTAAGATTATTAATCAGTTTGAGAGTAAAGAAGAACAAAGTGAAGTAGCTTCTTTGTTTAGTACTACATTTCAAGAAGAGATGAGTATGTTAGAGAAAGAAAAGGCACTTAATGATTTGGTTTATCGTATTAAAAAGTATAGTTTGGATATCAGAAGTAGGAATGTTACCGATATTGAGCAAATGCAAAGTTTAATAAAGGAACAGGCAGATTTACAAAAATTGCATATTTCTCTTATTGATGGTTAGAATATTAACAGATTAGGAAGAGGTGGACTACTATGGACGAAAATATGACAAAGTTTGCGGAGAAATTAAAAGAACTCCTTGAGTTTGCAAAATCCAAGAAGAACGTTCTTGAATATCAGGAGATTAATGATTTCTTTGTCGACTTTGATATTGACGAAGAAAGGATTGAAAAAATCTATTCTTATCTTGAAAAAAATGGGGTTGACGTACTACGAATTACATCTAATGAGGAAGAAGAAGATGTTGTTCCAGAAGATATTCTTTTAGAAGATAATGACGAATTTGAAGATCTTGAAAAAATTGATCTTTCTATACCAGAAGGTATTAGTGTAGAGGATCCAGTTCGTATGTATCTTAAGGAGATTGGTAAAGTACCGTTACTTAGTGCTGATGAAGAGATTCAACTTGCTAAGAGAATGGAAAATGGAGACGAGATGGCAAGGAAACGCCTTGCAGAAGCAAATCTCCGCCTTGTTGTTAGTATTGCTAAGCGTTATGTAGGAAGGGGTATGCAATTTCTTGACTTAATTCAGGAAGGTAATCTTGGACTTATAAAGGCTGTTGAAAAATTCGATTATACGAAAGGGTACAAGTTCAGTACGTATGCAACTTGGTGGATTCGCCAAGCAATTACAAGAGCAATTGCAGATCAAGCAAGAACGATTCGTATCCCTGTGCATATGGTTGAGACAATCAATAAGCTTATTAGAGTGCAACGTCAATTGCTTCAAGAATTAGGCAGAGAACCACAACCAGAAGAAATAGCAAAAGTTATGAAGTTACCGGTAGAAAGAGTTCGTGAGATCCAGAAGATTTCTCAAGAACCTGTATCATTAGAAACACCAATTGGTGAAGAGGAAGATAGTCATCTTGGCGATTTTATTCAAGATGATAATGTACCAGTTCCTGCTGAGGCTGCGGCATTTACTTTACTAAAAGAACAACTGGTAGAAGTACTCAGTACTTTGACAGAGAGGGAGCAAAAGGTACTTCGTTTACGTTTTGGTTTAGATGACGGTAGAGCAAGGACGCTTGAAGAAGTTGGTAAAGAATTCAATGTAACAAGAGAAAGAATTCGTCAGATAGAAGCAAAAGCCCTTCGTAAGCTTCGTCATCCAAGCAGAAGTCGAAAACTTAAGGATTATTTGGAATAAAATATGTAGGAAAAACAAAGCCAAGGGTGAATTCAAACATTCATCCCAGGCTTTTTTGTGTTATCGGAATTGACAAGAAACTATTCTTTACGGTCTTTACTAAAAGTGATAAGATGTTGTATAATATATAGGTTTTACCTATGGATACAGGTAGAAGGGAGGGCTAAGAGTGACTCTTCGTCATCTAAAATTATTTATAGAGGTAGCCGATACAGGAAAGATGAGTTTAGCGGCAGCCAAGTATTTTATCTCTCAACCCACAGTAAGTCAAGCGATAAAAGAGCTTGAAGAATATTATAATGTGTTGTTGTTTGAAAGATTATCTAAGAAATTGTACATTACGCAAGATGGGAAAAAACTGCTACAATATGCAAGAGCAGTTGTACAAAGCTTCGATGAATTAGAAGAGAGAATGTTTGATCGAAAGCACACGCATACATTACGTATTGGTTCAACAATTACAGTAGCTAGCAGTTTAATTACAGATATTGCTGCGTCTATGGCAACCAAATCGCCAGAAACTCATGTTAATGTATATACAGATAATACTAGGGGAATAGAGAGAAGAATACTAAAATCGGAATTAGACATAGCGTTAGTTGAAGGAGAAGCTAAAAGCACAGATATTGTAGCAATACCTTCTGTAGAAGATTTTTTAGTTTTAGTATGTAGTCCAAAGCATAGGTTCGCCAAGATGGATATTATTCCTATTGAGGAATTGGTAAATGAGAATTTTATTGTACGTGAAGAAGGTAGTGGTACAAGAGAGTTATTCGAATCAAGTATGTCCCAGATGAAGAGTAGAATAACAATTGGTTGGGAATGTAACACTCCAGAGGTTATGAAGAAAGCTGTTGAGAATAATTTGGGTGTTTCAGTTATGTCGGTTCGTCTTGTAAGAGAAGAAATTAGGAGTCAAAAGTTATGTGCTAGGCTTGTTAAGGGGGGCGATTGGAGTCGACAATTTAGTATTATATATCATAAAGATAAATATATCACTGACTCAATGCGAGCAATTATAGAGTTAATAAGGTTAACCGATACATTAGAAGACGTAAAGAGTCTGATTAAGTTAGTTTAATTAAAACAAATCTATATTGTTTGAAAACTAACGAGAATAGCTTAGATAATAACTGAAAATTGATAATATTTAAAGAATAAAACGAAATATATACAAAATAAATAAAAATCATCATAGAATTGATGGAACTTTCCCCTTATAAGAGTTATAATGAGGTAATAATCAGGATATCTATAAGTATAATAATTTATAGGAGAAGGTACCAATTAGAAGAGGTAGGAAATGCAAATATCAAAAAGACTTGGTGCAGCAGTAGCACTGGTAACTAAAAATAATCGCGTGGCAGATATTGGTTGTGATCATGCGTATACATCTATATATCTTGTAGAAAATAATATTGCTTCCAAAGTAATAGCTTGTGATATTAATAAAGGTCCATTACAACGAGCAAAAGAGAACATAGCCAGGTACGGATATAGTGATATAATTGAGACTAGATTATCTGATGGTGCTAAAAAGTTAGAGCCCGGTGAAGTTGATACATTACTTGTGTCAGGAATGGGTGGTGGATTGGTAGTTAAGATCCTATCAGATAGTAAAGAAGTAGTAGAGAACTGCTCTGAATTAATATTACAGCCACAATCAGAAATCTTCCTAGTAAGAAAATACTTACATGAGATTGGGTATCAAATTACAGATGAAAATATGGTTATTGATGAAGGTAAATATTATGTGATGATGCGTGCAACGAAGTCGGATTGTCGACAAAGATACTCAGACGAAGTATGTTATCAATATGGAGCTAAATTATTAGAGAGTAAGAATGAGATATTATATCAATATTTGAACAAAGAAAAAGCAACATATGAGGGCATACTGCATAAATTACTTAAGACACAAACAGAACATTCTAAGAAGAGGGAAGACGAAGTTAAGCAACAATTAGAATATATAGTAGAAGGATTACGATATTATGAAATGTAGAGATATAATTAAACAACTAGAGACAATTGCCCCAGTTCACTATGCGGAAAAATGGGACAATGTAGGATTAATAGTAGGTGATGAGGAACAAGAAGTGCATAAAGTACTTGTTGCACTAGATCCATCTACAGAAGTAATTGAACAGGCGATTGAGCAACAATGTGATATGATTATTACCCATCATCCATTGATTTTTTCGCCTATGAAGAAGATTACAAATAATGATTTTATTGGTAAACGTATTCTAAGAATGATGAATAATTCAATAGCATATTATGCTATGCATACCAATATGGATATTGCTATTATGGCAGATGAATCAGCTGCAATGGTTGGACTAAAGGATACAGTAGCATTAGAACAGGTAGAACCTAGTAACCAACAAGTTGGAATTGGACGATTTGGTAATTTATCAAAGGTGATGTCACTACTTGAATTAGCCAAAGAGGTGAAGAAACAATTTCATCTTGATGATGTCCGAGTAGTTGGCGATCTAACAAAAGAAATAAAAAAAGTTGCAATTTCCACAGGTTCAGGTGAAGATTTTATTGAGAATGCCATACAGATGGGAGCTGATGTTCTTATAACTGGAGATATAAGACATCATAAAGCGCTTGATGCAATTGAAAGAAATCTATGTATTATTGACGCTGGACATTATGGAACTGAGCGTTTCATGGTAGAATGGCTGTGCGCTCATCTTGAAGTTAATAACGTTACTGTTATGACGGCAAAGGAGCATTCACCTTTCAAAATTATATAGAGGAGATAAGATATGAGTATAAATGTAATTATTAATGGTGAAACCAAAGTTTACGAAGAAAATACTAGTCTATTAGATATAAGCAAAGATTTTCAAAAAGACTATAAAAATGATATTATTCTAGCTTTTGTTGATAACAAACTTAGAGAATTATTCAAAACAGTTAACAAAGACTGTACAGTACGGTTTGTGACAACGAAAGAACCAGCAGGTAGAAAAACATATAAGAGAGGTATGACACTAGTACTTCTCAAGGCAATTCATGATGAAATTGGAAATCAGAATGTTGAGAAAGTACTTGTAGAATATGCAATTGGTCCCGGTTATTACTGCGAGATTAAATCAGATGCTGTGTTAGATGAAGCGTTAATTGACAGAATCGAAGCGCGTATGAGAAAAATCATTGCAGATGATATACCGTTCCAAAAGAGAAGTATTACAACGGATGAAGCAATTGAATTATTCAGAAATTACCGTATGTATGACAAAGAGAAATTATTCCGCTATCGTCGTGTGTCTAAAGCAAATATCTATAAACTTGGTGGATTTGAAGACTATTTCTATGGATATATGCCACCAAGAACGGGCATGTTACAGTATTTCAAATTGTATAAATACGATGAAGGTTTAATTATGCAATTACCTAGTGATGAAGATCCAAGAGTGGTACCGCCTTTTGCGCCAAGACACAAGCTATTCGGAGTATTAAAAGAATCGAATCGTTGGGGCAATACTATGAAGATCGAAACAGTTGGAGCGCTTAATGATGTAATCTGTAAAGGTGGGATCAATGATTTGATTCTTGTTCAAGAAGCACTCCAAGAGAAGAAAATTGGAGAGATAGCAGAGCAGATTGTAGTAGATCAAACTAAAAAATTTATTATGATATCAGGTCCATCTTCATCAGGTAAAACGACTTTTTCACACCGTCTATCCATCGAATTGCGTACACATGGATTGAATCCGTTACCAATTGCTCTAGATAATTACTTTGTAGAACGAGTTAATACCCCTTTAGATGAAGAGGGTAATCCAAATTTTGAATGTTTAGAAGCAATTGACGTTGAACAATTCAACACTGATATGATGAAGTTATTGAATGGGGAACGAGTTGAATTACCAACGTATAACTTCAAATTAGGTAAGCGTGAATATAAGGGCAACTATCAACAACTTGGCAAAGATGATATATTAGTTATTGAAGGTATTCATGGTTTGAATGATAAGTTGTCACATTCTCTTCCAAAAGAAAGCAAATTTAAGATCTACATAAGTGCTTTAACGCAGTTGAATATCGATGAGCATAATCGTATTTCAACAAATGATGGTAGATTGATTCGAAGAATGGTAAGAGATGCAAGAACAAGAGGAACTTCGGCAAAAGAAACGATAGCGATGTGGCAATCGGTACGAAGAGGAGAAGAAGAGAATATCTTCCCGTTCCAAGAAGAAGCAGATGTTATGTTCAATTCAGCACTAATCTATGAGTTAGCTATTCTTAAATTATATGCGGAACCAATTCTGTTTGGAATTGATCGTGACTGTCCGGAATATGTTGAAGCAAAACGTCTATTAAAATTCTTAGATTATTTTATTGGAGTTAGCCCTGAAGAAGTACCTCGTAATTCTATAATACGAGAATTTATAGGGGGAAGTTATTTTAAAGTAGATTAAAATAGAATCGTATTGCATTAAAAAAGTAACTGTTCAAACTTTAGAGGAATGAGCAGTTACTTTTTTATATATAGAATTATTATATTCATAATTTTTTACGTGAGCAGCACTATAAGCCGAGTTCTGTATTAGATGATTATCTATCTAGTCTTACTGTTGCCAATAAGCTCAAGCGACCAACCCGAAAGCACGGCGGGCAACCGTATTGCTCTCCATTCGGTCTTGCTTCGAGTGGGGTTTACATAGCCATTCTTGTTACCAAGAATGCGGTAGTCTCTTACTCTACCTTTCCATCCTTACCAAACGAATTTGGCGGTATATTTCTGTTGCACTAGCCTTGGAGTCACCTCCACCGGACGTTATCCGGCACCCTGCCCTGTGAAGCCCGGACTTTCCTCACCTAAGACCTTTCGGTACTAATAGGCGCAATCATCTGTGCTACTCACAAGGATATATTTTATCATGAATTAGATAAGTTGTAAATTAAAAAATAAATTTTGAATCCAAAAAAGAGCCAAATAAATAAATGTATCAGATTTTGTACAAAAACAATTCAAAAAATTAACATTTTATTCAGAATTTGGACATATATATATAAGCATGGGTGATTTTTGATTGTAAACAGGTGACTAAGGAGGAGAAATTATGAATTTATTACAAACACCTTTAACTTTACTAGAGATTGAGCGACTGCTTGAGACGGAGCTTAGAAATGAGGAGAAGGATTACCGAATTATTGGTGATTTGGACCTTACCTATGAGGAGTATTGTTTCCTTACACTGAAAGCAAAGGGGCTTCAGCGATATGAAAATAATTTAGTTGTGCTTGAGAAGTACAGATTTGTTGTCTTAGTTTTGTGGGTATTTTCAATGCGTTATGCGAACATTGAAAAGGTGAATTACGAAACTATGTATAGAAAAATTAATAAATTACAACAACACATTATGAGAAAAACAATTAGTATTATAGCGGGGACGTTTGAGGAGTATGGGATCTATACATATGGTTTGGATATCTATTCATTGGAAGGATTATTTGAATTAATTGGTATTCATTCAGGAATTCCGAATAGAGTTCATGAACGATTATTTAATATATTAGAAGAATCCTTAAATTATAAGGATATGAATCGATTTGATCAGCAATTAATATTAGAGTTAGAACCTAGAATGACAGCCATATATGAACATATGGAAGAAGATACGAAAAAAAAGTTGTTTCATGAAACAAGAGAGATCTTTATCGATTGTAGAATGAATAAATTAACAATTGAAGAATTACAAGATAAATATGTTTATGCATCAAAGAGTATATTGGTTAATCTAGTACAGTGGTGCGATGAGATAGAATACTATCAGGATCAAAATGAAATGAGAGTCTTGTATAAATAATTAAAGTTAATTGGCTCCAATAGTAAAAAAGAATTACTATTAGAGCCTACCTCATGCTAAGTGCATGTTATTAGGATAAAGAATGCCTATTGAAGTTATGCTCGGATATCGAAGGAATAGCGTTTAAGAGATGATGTAGGTTGATCTTTTTCTATGATATCCTTAACGATATCTACTTCCTTCTGGCGTTCGATAAATTCTGTTTGAAGTAAATAGCCATTGCGAGTCATGGCTTCTTCTAATAAATCAATATTATTTCTTAAAAGACTAGTTGAAAAATCATCTGATATATAGAATTTGGCTTCAACATTACCGCGAGTTAAAGTGATGTGGATATCAGTAGGGCCAAGGTGCTCCATGTCTAGATGTAATAAGACGCTAATGCTATCTGGTGTCTCTTGTAAGTTCTTCTTTTTCGTATAGACATACAAATCACTATGAACAAATTGATCTTTCATTTTGATTGGTAATTGTACATAAGGAAATAGTTGATTTAATACCTTCATAAATTCCATATTCTCTTGAAAATTCTGTGTAGTTGCACTTAACTGTGTGAACGCGTCTTTTAACCCTGTATTTTGAAGGAGATCTCTTAATGCATTAATTTGATTATAGGTTGTATCATAGTAATCATTCACTTTATTGTCCGCAATATTATTCGTTGTTAATGACATTGAGCTTCGAATGTGCTCTTTTAAGACCCATTGAAAAACTTGAGTGGAATACAATGTTTTCGCATCAAGAGAGTTCGTAGCTGGTAGAGCAGTTTTGATAGCATGAAGTAATGAATTCGTTCCTATATGTCCGTCTACTATACCATCACGAATATCTTGAGCTAGTGGGAAATTAGCAAGTGCTAAAGTAAGAGTTTGACGATTTTGTAGACTTAAGAATGTTGATAATTCATTGTTATTAAATTGTTGATTTGTAAACTGTTCAAGAATGTGCCTTATAATAGGAGCTTGGAACGCATCAGTCAATGTTGTGGTTCCATTATTTTGGGAGGTATCTGACTCTAATAGAGTGGTTTTCAATTCATAATCCATTTGTTCTGCTATTGTAATGCTGTTTTGAATACAATCAACAACATCACGTAAGGAGGCAGTTTGGTTTTGAATTGCTTCTGATAAGGAATCTGTTAGTGCAAAAGGTCTAAGGATATCTAATAGTGTAGAGATTTCGTTCTTAGAACTAATAACAGAGGATAAAGGTATTTCCGATGTGGCATCATTCTTTAAAAAGATATCCATAAGTTCATTATTAATAGCAAGGAAGTTTTTTGATGTAGTAAAGGTACTTACCTTGTCAAGAAGCTTTGGAATCTCATCCGCTATTGTACCAATTTCCTTGCTTAATCGGTGTTCAAAATTCCGATAGTTTTCAAATTGTGTAGCTGTAGCATTCGAGATAGGTATATTATGTTTATTCATAAGTACAAGAGTACTTATGGAAGCATTTTTATTCAGTAGAGATTGTTGAAAGATTTTTTGAATGGTTTGTTTGTCGATAGACATATGATTATTCAATAATTCAAATACAATCATTTGATTTCGTTCACTCTTTTGTAAACCAGCTTCTTCCAGTGCTTTATTGATGGTGGCTAATCTAGCTTGTGACGGCTTTACCGATATCGCACGAAGAGCAATTCCATCTTCTGTTTCAACCGCTTTGAAAGTCGCAGTCTGACCGATGGTTAGTTCGGGGTCTCCCTGAAGAGGGTAGGTAAGGGTTTCACCTAGGTCGACCTTGATTGATACGGTATCATTTCTAATATCAGTAACTTCGCCACGTATAATCTGGCCTTTATCTATCAATATCTGCCCAGTAGCAGAGTAACTAAGATTACTGTTTACGGCACTAGCTGTACCAGATGATGAACCAGCTGTCGTTTGGAATGTTGAAGTTTGTCCGGTAGACGGACGTTTCTTTGGTGTCATGTTGCTTGGATTCGAGCCAACATTTCCAATTGTATTATTTGATAAACTCATCGTTGGTGCTCCTTTCAAGCTTTTAGGGATACTTAATTGGGAAGATTTTCACTATTAAGTATGTTGATAATATATATATCGTACTATCTATCTAGTTATATAAGTATACAATATATATTATATTTGGACAAGTATGGCGCAATCTATTTCATTAAGACAATGGAGAGGATAACATGAAATTTATGTTGAAAGCTGGTATGATAGACTATATAATGAAGTGGAAATAATTAGATATTTTATAATATGTATTACCATTATATGATCTAAAAATCAAAAGTATAGAGAAGGTAACAGTTGATGAATATGGTTTAGATTCTATTAATTTAATATATAAGGCAATCAAAGAATAACCTTGAATTTTTACCATTTAAGAATTGATATCATAGTTTAGAGGAGAAAATACAATATGAAAATATCATTAATACCGTTTGAACTGAATAAGGAGGAAGAGTGGAATTCATACCTTAAAGAATTCATGACATATATTTCTGAAACATGTAGCAAGGATGATAATTATTCAGAACTTATATCGTATTTGAATAGTGTGGAATACAAGATAGATACACTTGCTGTAATAAACAGAGAGAAGAATCCTTTTTACGTAATGAGAATATATGCCGATGATATCATGGTTGGGTTCATTGATTACATTTGTTATGTAGATGAAGATGGAAAGTGTATTATTGGGAATTTCTACATATATCCTGAATTTAGAAATCAAGGGATAGGAACAGAATGTTATCGATTGACGGAAGAACAGTTAAGAATAGCTGGTGGTAAATTTGTAGAAATTACTCCAGAAGAGAAAGCTATTAATTTGTATGTGAGAATGGGGTATTACAAGACTGAAAAGGTATCATCGGATAATGGATTGCCTATTTACAGAAAAGAATTATAAATTCAGAATATCGTTGTTTTGTAGTGAGGTGAGAAGATGAAAAGAGGTATATTTGCAGTTATAATTATGTTAACGATTAGCTTTACACTTTCTGCATGTAGTGATAGAGCAGAACCTATCATTTTACCAGATCATGAGGATATTATATCAGTTAAAGTTAGCGAAGGTGACGATGAACTAGTATACACAGATGTTGAAAATATAAGCAGTATTATTTCAAAAATCAATGAAGCTAAAGCAACAAGCAAGCCAACAGTTCAGGATAATCCAGTTAATGTAGATAATTATTACAGTGTTTATATTACTGCAAATGAAGAACAGTCAACTACATTATATATTTATAAGGAGAAATCAAAATGGTACATTGAACAACCATATCAAGGAATATATGGAACCGATAAAGCAATACTTGAACATTTAGGAGGTGGTGAGTTAAAGGAATAAGGTATAAGAGTGATTCCAGTCGAGACTGCTAAGTTCATTAGTGATTGGATCAAACATGCGATGGGTGTTGCTATTGTATTCAAACTGATAAAACTGGTACGCGGCCGTTAGCAGCGACTGATATTAATGGTAGTAAAAAATGTCCATATTACCCTGGCTTTTCAATGAATTGACGTAATCTATCTCCAGAGATTTCTAATAATATAGTTGCAATGTTAGATGCAGTGGACAAAGTTTTAAGTAATTAGTATTATTATGTAGTAAGCAAATTGTGATATAACTATGTATATAGGTTCGTTATGTGAAGGGTAAAAAGTATTATGAAATTTTTAGAGAGTATTATATTTTTATTAGGTTTATTGGCCTTTGTCTGGTTTTTGTTTCCGTTAATTACTCACGGTATTATGAATATAGGGAATGCAACGGGGATTGCTGGAGGCTGCATTGTAATGGTATATGCTTGCCAGATGTCGCGTATTAACAACTGGATTGAAAAAATTTGGAATAATAACGTAGGGAGAATAACACTAAGTGCTATTGGCATAGGAGTAGTCATGGGAATAGGGTTAGTGCTCCTTATAACAAGTTGTATGGTAACAGCGACATTGAAGAAACCAAACGAGAATGCAACAGTTATTGTACTTGGTTGTAGAGTTTATGGAGAGCGTCCAAGCTTAATGTTGATGGAGCGACTTGAAGCAGCGTATGATTACTTAATTGACAACACGGATTCCAAGTGTATAGTATCAGGAGGGCAAGGCACAGATGAGGATATTTCTGAAGCAGAATGTATGTACCGATATCTCACAGATAAAGGAATTAGCAAAGATCGATTATATAAAGAGGAACGGTCAACATCCACGAAAGAAAATTTAATTTATTCAAAGGAAATCATGGATCGATATCAGTTGAATCCAAACGTCGCCATTGTTACAAATGAATTTCATGAATACCGAGCAGGAAAAATTGCAAAAACCTTAGGATTACAGTATTCAGCAGTTCCATCAAGGACAGCATGGTGGTTATTGCCCACTTATTATGTAAGAGAATTATATGCAATATTTCTTGAGTGGATTTGCTAGTGAGGGGCAAGGAAAAATGAATTTAAGTGAAATGTACCATCCCATTACCGCAACTCCTATAAAATGCAGAGGGAGGATTTCATTATGCTTTGAAAGCAGAACTTAGAATCCAATCTCTGCATTTATTCGTGTGACTTATTATTCCGCACCCGTAATTATTTCTGATTCCGTAGTTATCGTTGTAGTCTTATCATTTTTAAAACTATTAAAAGAAATTGTTCCCAATATTACGATTAATATATTGATAACTATGAAGGATACAAGGATTATCCCAATTGTTTTCCAGATGCGCTGTGAGCGTTTGTTCTTTAATGCAAGCTGTTCATTAATTCTGGATAACTGCTCAGCAATAATGTTAGAGTCAACTTCCGTTTCTACTTTTGAACCAAGAAGCTCACTGACCGATACTTCGAAGTAATCTGCTAGTTTGATTAAGGTATCAGCATCAGGTACGGATAATCCTTTTTCCCATTTTGAGATTGTTTGACGTACTACGTTTAATCTAATAGCAAGTTCTTCTTGTGTTATTCCTTTTGTCTTTCTAAGATTTTTCAAATTCTCGCTTAACATGTTTGTTACCCCCTTTGCTACTTCTATAGTACCCTGAATCTAGCCGTTGCTACAAGCAATGCATAATAACATCGCTATAAATAAGGCATATGTGCACGATAATAACATAATACTATATCATTCACTTACTATCAACATTGAGATAAATTGCGCAACTGGGATATCTAGTTACGAATAAACTATAATATTAATTAATAAAAATAAGTTTAATGACAATAAACATTACATCTATAACGCAGAAACAAAAGAAAATTAAGTTAAAATCAAAACAACTTAATATAATTAATAAAAAGAGATGCAAAACTTTAAATATAAAAAATGTGCAAAAAACAGGACATAAAATACCAGTTTTTTATGCAAATATACAAATGTTACATATTTATTCATTTTATTGTTGAATCTCTATACAATCTAGATTATAATCACGAGTAAGAACAAAGGCGTTCTTGGTACAGTAGAATATTACTGCCCAAGGGCGTTTTTTTTATTTTAATCGGGGATTTTTTAGATAGGGAACTTTGTGTGAAAATCACAGTGTGAAAGGTATTATCACACTGTGAAAGTATTATCACAGCGTGAAAGGTATTATCACATTTGATGTAGTGCCTGCGGCTAGGTGTTTGCAGGTTATAGAAAGGGCATGGTTATTGATATGAAAGAGATGAATTTAGAAGAAGCAAAACGTGTAAAACAAGGGTTGTATGATCCTAGATTTGAACATGATAACTGTGGTATCGGTGCAGTTGTAAATATTAAAGGTATCAAAACTCATAAAACTGTTGAAGATGCTCTTCGAATAGTTGAGAATTTGGAACATAGAGCAGGTAAAGATGCAGAAGGAAAGACAGGTGATGGGGTAGGAATCCTGTTACAGATTTCTCATAAGTTCTTTAAGAAAGCAGTGAAACCACTTGGCATCGAATTAGGTGGAGAGAGAGAATATGGCGTTGGTATGTTCTTCTTTCCACAAGAAGAGTTAAGACGCAATCAAGCAAAGAAAATGTTTGAAATAATTATAGAAAAAGAAGGCTTAGAATTCCTTGGCTGGAGAGAGGTACCGACTCAACCAGACACATTAGGACAAAATGCAATCGAATGTATGCCTTATATCATGCAAGGTTTCATTAAAAAACCAGCTGACGTGAATAAGGGACTTGATTTCGACCGTAAATTATACCTCGCTAGAAGGGTGTTCGAACAAAGTAATGACAATACTTATGTTGTTTCATTATCAAGCAGAACAATCGTTTACAAAGGTATGTTCTTAGTAAATCAGTTACGTTTGTTCTTTGAAGACTTACAATGTCCAGAGTATGAATCAGCAATCGCAACGGTACATAGCCGTTTTAGTACGAATACAAATCCAAGTTGGCAAAGAGCGCATCCTAACCGTTTTATCGTGCATAACGGTGAAATTAATACCATTCGTGGTAATGCTGATAAGATGCTTGCTCGTGAAGAAACAATGGAATCTAAGTATTTGAAAGGACATATGCATAAGGTTATCCCAGTAGTCAATACTGAAGGTTCTGACTCCGCAATGCTTGATAATGCATTAGAATTTCTAGTAATGAGCGGAATGGAATTACCATTAGCAGTAATGATTACAATTCCTGAACCATGGAGTAATGACCGTGCAATCAGTCAAGAGAAGAAAGACTTTTATCAATATTATGCAACAATGATGGAACCATGGGACGGTCCTGCGTCGATCTTATTCAGTGATGGTGATATTATGGGAGCAATCCTTGATCGTAATGGTTTACGTCCATCACGTTATTATATAACTTCTGATGATAATCTAATCTTATCATCAGAAGTTGGTGTACTTGATATTCCAGCAGATAAGATTATTAAAAAAGAACGTCTTCGTCCTGGTAAGATGCTTCTTGTAGATACTGTTAAAGGTGAACTAATTGATGATGAAGAACTTAAGAACAAGTATGCAAGAAGAAAACCATATGGTGAATGGTTAGACGGTAATCTTGTTTGTTTAAAAGACTTAAAGATTCCAAACAAGAAAGTTACGGAATATAGCAAGGATGAGAGAGCAAAATTATTTAAAGCTTTCGGTTACACATATGAGGATTACAAAACAGCAATTCTTCCAATGGCAAAGGCAGGTGCTGAACCAATTTCTGCAATGGGCGCAGATAGTCCACTCCCTATACTATCAAATAAAGAACAGCCTTTGTTCAACTACTTTAAACAATTATTTGCTCAGGTTACGAATCCACCAATTGATGCAATTCGTGAAGAAATAGTAACTTCTACATCTGTTTATATTGGAGAAGACGGAAACATCTTAGAAGAAGTGACTGAAAACTGTAAGGTTCTTAAGATTAACAATCCAATACTTACGAATACAGATCTTCTTAAGATTAAGAACATGAAAGCAGACGGCTTCAAAGTAGAAGAGATTCCAATCACTTACTACAAGAATACCTCATTAGATAAAGCGATTGACCATTTATTTGTTGAAGCAGACCGTGCTTACAAAGAAGGGGCGAATATATTAATTCTTTCTGATCGTGGAGTTGATGAAAATCATGTTCCAATTCCTTCATTACTTGCAGTTTCTGCTTTGCAACAACATCTAGTTAAGACGAAGAAGAGAACTCGTGTGGCAATGATTCTTGAAAGTGCTGAGCCTAGAGAGGTACATCATTTTGCAACATTACTTGGTTATGGTGCATGTGCAGTTAATCCATACCTTGCGCAAGATTGTATCAAACAATTAATTGATAACAACATGCTAGATAAAGATTATTATGCAGCAGTTGATGATTATAATCATGCAATCCTTCATGGTATCGTTAAGATAGCATCTAAGATGGGTATCTCTACAATTCAATCTTACCAAGGGTCTAAGATATTCGAGGCAATCGGGATTGATGGAGAGGTTATAGATAAATACTTCACGGATACTGTTAGTCGTATCGGTGGTATCACTATTAAAGATATAGAAAAACAAGTAGATCGTTTACATTCACAGGCATTTGATCCACTTGGTTTAAATGTAGATTTAACACTAGATAGTGTAGGTAGTCACAAGTTAAGAAGTAATCAAGAAGAACATCTATATAATCCTAAGACAATTCATTTGTTACAATCTGCGACTCGTACTGGTAATTATGAGATGTTTAAAGAATATACAGCATGTATCGATGAAGAGGGTGCTGGGCTTAACTTAAGGGGCTTAATGGATTTCAACTTCCCAGAGAAGGGAATTGATATCAAAGAAGTAGAAAGCGTTGATTCCATTGTAAAACGTTTTAAAACCGGAGCAATGTCATATGGATCAATTTCCAAAGAAGCACACGAAACATTAGCCATTGCAATGAACCGTCTTGGTGGTAAATCAAACAGTGGTGAAGGTGGAGAAAGCTTAGACCGTCTTCACGGAGGGAAAGATGGTTTGAATCGTTGTTCAGCAATCAAACAGGTTGCTTCTGGTAGATTTGGTGTAACTTCTGAGTACTTAGTAAGTGCCAACGAAATCCAAATAAAGATGGCACAAGGTGCAAAACCAGGCGAAGGTGGTCACCTTCCAGGGAATAAAGTATATCCTTGGGTTGCTAAGACAAGACATTCAACTCCAGGCGTGAGCTTAATCTCTCCACCACCACATCATGATATCTACTCAATCGAAGATTTAGCACAGTTAATCTATGACTTAAAGAACTCTAACAAAGATGCTAGAATATCGGTTAAGTTAGTATCAGAAGCAGGGGTTGGTACGGTTGCAGCAGGTGTTGCTAAAGCAGGTGCAGGTGTAATCCTAATCTCTGGCTATGATGGTGGTACAGGTGCAGCTCCAAGAAGTTCTATCTATAATGCAGGACTTCCATGGGAACTTGGTCTAGCAGAGACACATCAAACATTAATTATGAATGGCCTTCGTTCTAAAGTTCGCATTGAAACAGATGGTAAATTAATGAGTGGTCGTGACGTATTAGTTGCAGCCTTACTTGGTGCAGAGGAATATGGATTCGCTACAGCTCCACTTGTAACAATGGGTTGTGTTATGATGCGAGTATGTGACTTAGACACTTGTCCAGTTGGTGTAGCAACTCAAAATCCTGAACTTAGAAAGAACTTTAGAGGTAAACCAGAATACGTAGAAAATTTCATGCGATTTATTGCACAGGAACTTCGCGAGTATATGGCTAAGTTAGGTATTAAAACAGTAGATGAATTAGTTGGGCGTACAGACTTACTTAAGGTTAAAGATACATTCAAGAAAGAGATGGCAAACAAACTTGATCTGTCAGCAATTCTTGAATCTGAATATGTAGATACTAAGAACCCTCATATCTTTGATCCAAAACAAATCTATGATTTTGAATTAGAGAACACAATTGATGAGAAAGTATTCCTTAAAAAATTACGTCCTGCAATTGTTAATAGACAAAAAAAGACTATAGAAGCCGAAGTTACCAACGTTGACCGTTCACTTGGAACAATTCTTGGATCTGAAATTACAAGAATTCATGGAACTACATTAGATGAAGATACGATTACAATCAAATGTCATGGTGCTGGTGGTCAGAGTTTTGGAGCATTTATACCAAAAGGTCTTACATTAGAGTTATCAGGGGATTGTAACGATTATATTGGTAAAGGTTTATCAGGTGGTAAGATTATTGTATATCCTCCAAAAGGATCAAACTTCAAAGCAGAAGAGAATATCATTGTAGGTAATGTAGCTTTATATGGAGCTACAAGTGGTAAAGTATTCATCAATGGTGTAGCCGGAGAACGTTTCTGTGTACGTAACTCAGGTGCAACAGCAGTTGTTGAGGGCGTAGGTGATCATGCTTGTGAATACATGACAGGTGGTCGTGTAGCTGTTCTTGGACGCACTGGTAAGAATTTTGCTGCTGGTATGAGTGGTGGTGTCGCTTACGTACTTGATGAAGATAGCAACTTATATATGAGATTGAATAAAGAACTAGTTGCGGTTGAACCAGTTACAGATAAGTATGATGTAATAGAACTTAAAAATATGATTTCTGAACATGTAAAGGTTACGAATTCAGCACGTGGAAAAGAAATTCTTGATAATTTCATGGATTATCTTCCTAAGTTCAAGAAGATCATTCCACATGATTACCGTAGAATGTTACAGACAATTGTACAGATGGAAGAAAAAGGACTTAGCAGTGAGCAAGCACAAATAGAAGCATTCTATGCAAATACAAGAAAGTAGAGTGGGAAAAGGTTGAAAAAGCTTTGCTTTTTCAACCGGAGATTTGTGCTTAGCATCAAGTCTCTGGACTTTAGAAAGGAGAACTTAAATTATGGGAAAACCAACAGGATTTATAGATTATGAGAGAAAAAGTAATCAGGCAATAGAGCCAAAAGATAGAATTGAGAATTTTAATGAATTCCATACGCCGTTGTCAAAAGAAGAGCGTAAAAAACAAGGTGCTAGATGTATGGAATGTGGTGTTCCATTCTGCCAATCGGGAATGATGATTGGTGGAATGACATCTGGTTGTCCACTAAACAATCTAATTCCTGAATGGAATGATTTATTATTTACAGATAATATGGGGCAAGCGCTCAATCGTCTGTTAAAGACTAATAATTTTCCAGAGTTTACTGCAAGAGTATGTCCTGCTCCATGTGAAGCAGCTTGTACTTGTGGTTTGAATGGAAATCCGGTATCAATAAAAGAGAATGAACTGGAAATTATCGAGAATGGATTTGAAAAAGGGTATATGAAAGCAAATCCTCCTAAAATCCGTACTGGTAAGAAAATTGCGGTTATCGGCTCTGGTCCTTCTGGTCTTGCAGCTGCAGATCAATTAAACAAGCGTGGACATCTTGTGACTGTATTTGAACGTGAAGATCGTGTGGGCGGATTATTAATGTATGGTATACCTAACATGAAATTAGAGAAACATATTATTGATCGTAAAATTGATATTATGAGAGAAGAAGGTGTTACATTCGTAACAGGTGCTGATGTTGGTGCTAATTACAAAGCAAATAAGATTACAAAGGAATTCGACAGTGTTATCTTAACTTGTGGTGCTTCTAATCCAAGAGATATCAATGTTCCTGGTAGAACAGCAAAAGGAATTTATTTTGCTGTAGACTTCTTAAAATCTACTACTAAGAGTCTATTAGATTCAGATCTAAAAGAAGGTACGTACATCAGTGCAAAGGATAAGAAGGTTCTTGTAATTGGTGGAGGCGATACAGGTAATGATTGTGTTGGTACATCCGTTAGACATGGAGCTAAATCTGTTATTCAACTAGAGATGATGCCAAAACTTCCTGATCAAAGAGCAGAGAACAATCCTTGGCCAGAATGGCCTCGTGTCTGCAAGACGGATTATGGTCAAGAAGAAGCAATTGAAGTATATGGTCATGACCCTAGAGTATATCAGACTACAGTGAAAGAGTTTATAGCAGATGAATCGGGCAATGTATGCAAAGCAAAGCTTGTGAAGTTAGAAAGTAAATTCAATGAAGAGGTTAAACGTTACTTCATGGCAGAAGTCCCAGGCAGTGAATATGAAGTGGATGTAGATTTAGTTCTTATAGCAGCAGGATTTTTAGGTACACAAAGTTATGTGGCAAAAGCCTTTGGAGTTGAACTTAATGAAAGAACGAATGTAGCCACAGAGAATGGAACATATAAAACACATGAAAAGAATGTCTTTGTTGCAGGTGATATGCGCCGTGGACAGTCACTTGTAGTATGGGCAATCCGTGAAGGTCGTGAAGTTGCCAAAGAAGTGGATACACATCTTATGGGATATAGTAATTTAAAATAATTCTCTAGAGTGTAGAAGTTATTGTATAAGAATATCAATCGTATAAATATAAAAGAAATAGCAAAGTCATAGGAGCATGGTTGTTAGAATCATGTTGCTATGACTTTTGTTTTAGTATATAGAATAGCTTTGTTTATAGACTATTCGACTGAAGATTACAAGATAAAGCAACTTGCTATAAATGGTTATAAATGTTAAAATTGATATGGGGTGAGTTTTAAAGCCATTAGAGCTTTTTTAGTATATGGGGAGGAGATTTATGAAGATTAAGATGCAACTTATCGGTATCGTAGCGGCATTCCTAGTTGGTATTGCTGGCTGTTCTACAGAGAGGGATGATAATATTAACAATGAGGTTGGGTTCGGTGTCGGGAGTGTTGAAGACGAGATTATTGACATCAAAGAAAATATTCAAGAATTTACCGTTGAGAAAGATAAGATTACAATACATTTTGAATTATATAATGTGGGTCAAGAAAAGCAAGATGATGGAACAACAAGGCTTAGTGTTGAAGGATACTCAGGGAGTTATGATAAGAACTCACTTCCCTTTTTATCCTATGTGTTAGCATTACCACAAGATACAGCACTGAAGGATGTTAATGCTCCATCATGGTCAGAAACGGTTCATACCATGGACAATATTAAGCTTATTAATCTAGGGTTAAGTCCTGTGCAAGGAGAAGAGGGAACAGGAGTATTCGAATCAATAAATGATGATGGTTTCAAGATGAAAGCGTTTGTGCAGAAATATCAAGGGATACCTGTTGTTTATATTTCAATATTTCCTATTGTGTATAATAAGGAATCACAACAAGTTAGGTTTGTCGAGGGTGGCGACTTTCAACTTAATCTGAAAGAAGAAATTTGGGATATGTCTCATTATGATTCTCCTGAACGAGTGAAGAATGTTGTCGATAATCCAGAAATTGTTGACTCATACAAGGTATCAGAGAATTAATAATGTAGTCAATTACGAAACACACCTCATAATGACAATGGGAGATAATAATAGATTATAAAAATAATGCTATCTTAAATCAAATCTTAATAAAGATTTAATCAAAAGAAACGCTTAGTGGAGTATAATATAGAAAGTAAGTGTAGAAAAGGGGAATAAGATGGATCGAGCATATACGATATGTATAATAATAGGTATTGGGATACCGTTGTTATCTTTAATATTAGGGCAAATAACGAATATGATTGATGGATTCTTTGATGGATTATCGGGGATATTAGAAGGTTTGCATATCGATTTGAATATTGAAATAGGCAATATGCATCTATGCTTGTTACCCTTCTCTGTTCAAAGTATCTGTGCAGGATTATTAGTATTTGGTGCACTTGGTAAGATGCTATTACATAAGAGTAATCAGACCTTGAGTATTATTATTGCGGTAGCATTCGGATACCTAGTGGCTGTTATCGTACAGACTTTAATACATAAGTTAAAACAAGTTGAAAATACCACGTACTCCAAAGAACAACTGCTGTTGTTTGATGCGAAAATAGTGAATACTATAATTCCAGGAGGTTTTGGTAGTGTAAGTATAACAACTTTAGATGGTATAACAACATCATATCCAGCGAAATCGGCTGTTTCTAATGAAGGAATCCGACAGGATACAAAGGTTAGAGTATTATATTTTGAAAAGAATGTTGCTATTGTAGAGAAAGCAGAGGAGTAATAGGTATGATCATGATAGTAAACAGATGGATATCTGTTTCACTATAGAGTAACTAGAGGTTAATGAGATTAAGGAGGGTATAGTATGTCAGAAAATTTAGAAAGTATGTTGCCAGTACTCTTAATAGTTGCCGGAATTATTATTATATTGATGGTAATTCTATCAATGTGGAAGAAGGTACCGCAGGATAAAGCAGCGGTTGTAACAGGTTTAAGGAAGAGGATTATCACAGGTGGTGGTGGTCTTGTAATCCCAGTGTTTGAAAGAATTGATTACATATCTCTTGGTAATATACAGCTTGATGTTGTAACAGATGAGAGTATGTCATCTCAAGGTGTACCAATTGCAGTTATTGGTACAGCGGTAATTAAAGTTAAGAATGAACAGAATTCTATATTCAATGCAATTGAGCAATTCACAGGAAAGAACGAAGCTATGATAGAGCAATCGATTCGTAGTACAGCAACAAATGTACTTGAAGGTAAGCTTCGTGAAATTGTATCCACAATGACTGTTGAAGAGATATACCGTGATAGGGAGACCTTCTCTTCTAAAGTTCAAGAAGTAGTAGGAACTGAGTTAACTGAGATGGGCCTTGAGGTTAAGGTATTTACCATTAAAGATATTAATGATAGCAATGGTTATATTAATGCACTTGGTGTAAAACAGATAGCAGAGAAGAAAAAAGATGCTGAGATAGCCAGAGCAGAAGCTGACCGTGAGATGCAGATTGAGACTTCTAAAGCAAAGAGAGCTGGTGAGCAGGCAAGATTACTTGCTGAAACAGAAATTGCAGAAGCTACCAAGTTAAAACAAGTGCAAGAAGCTGCATATATGCAAGAGCAACAAGCAGCAAAAGCAAAAGCAGATGCAGCTTATGAAATTCAGAAGAACATAACCAACAAAGAAGTAGTTACAGCAGAGATGGATGCTGAATTATTAAAACAAGAAAGACAAAAAGATATTGAAGCTGCTCAAGTACAGATAATGATTACCAAAGAGCAGAAGAATATTGAACTTGCACAAAAACAAGCAGAACGTAAGAAAGAAAGTCTTCGTGCAGAGGTTGTTGAACCTGCTATTGCGGATAAAGAGAAGCAACAGACGATTGCAGATGCCGAAAAGTATCGTAAGATAGCAGAAGCAGAAGCACAGGCACAAGCACAGACAAGATTTGCCCAAGCGGAAGCAGAAGCGAGAAGAATTAAAGCTATTGCAGAAGCAGAGGCTATTAAACAAACTGGTCAAGCAGAAGCAGATGTAATCACTCAAAAGGGTACTGCAGAGGCTTCCGCTATTCGTGCAAAGGGTATTGCAGAAGCAGAAGCAATGGAGAAAAAGGCAGAAGCTTATCAGAAATACTCTGGAGCTGCAGTTGCTGAAATGCTCATTAAAGTATTACCTGATGTTGCAGAGAATATTGCTAAACCATTATCACAGATTGATAAGATTATTATCATGGATGGCGGTAACGCAGATGGTAATGGAGTCTCAAACGTAGCTTCTAATGTGACGGGTGTTATGACTCAAGTAATGGAGTCAATGAAGGAAGTAACAGGTATTGATTTGTCTGATCTTGTTAAAGCCAAAGGATATGACGCACAAGTTACACGGAATGTTAATATCAATGCAAATGCTAGTAAGGAAGTTGCAGCTACAATAGATGCAATTAGCGAATAAATGAATTTGGGTTGTTGCAAACGAGTTATCTTCACTTAAGCTGCAACAACCCCTTTTGTAAATAGGGGATAAGATTTCTTGATAATTAATAAAGGACAGTTAGGGGAAGACATGAATAATAAATTAAAGATACTATTAATAGATATTAAATTATATATTACAAAGAGAAAAATATTCTTTTCTTTTATCTTAGTTCTATTCATAGGAATAATTGCTACAATAGTTGCCTTGACTTGTAGTAAGCAGCAATTTGATATGACAACAGAAGAGATGGTAGAAGACTACGAACAGATGGAAGCTGTTTTGAAGGAGAATTATCCTTATTTTGGTCTTATTGAAAGATATGGGATTAACTATGAACAAAAATTACAGACGAAGTTAGATAACATGAAGGAATGTAAAGATGGAAGTGAATATTTTAATATATTTACTTTAGCATTTGGAAGCCTTAAAAATGTAGGTGATGTTTCCATCTGGGATTACTGGAGTTATAAATATAATGAAGATTATGTTAAGAGATTTACAGCCGATAAGAATGAATATCTACTGTCATTAATCGAAGCGGAAGAAAGTGTTGATGCCTATAATACATTAAAATACATTCACAATACTAGAGATTATGTTTCTGAATTTAGAGAACGAAAAGTGAAGACGGTGCTTGCCAGTAACTTTAACACGAAGATTATTGAAGAAGGAAAAATAGCTTATATAGTATTTAAGACATTTGATAGAGAATATGTGCAAGAAGATAAAGAGGAGTTGTTAGCATTCTTCAACGAAGTGAAAGACTATGATCATGTTATTATAGATGTACAAAATGTTTATTCAGGGATTGATGATTATATGGTAGAAAATATAATAGCACCGAATATAGATAAGCCATTAATCGCAGATACGTATCTTCTTTATAAAGATGGAGAGAACAATAGAAACTTCATTCAAAATCGTTATAAGCAAGAGGATATTAAGACTATAGATACGCTTCCGAATTTTGAAAATATTGTGCAAGAAGATATAGAAAATCTGGATCGTTATGTTGTAGACGCATTTACAGTAGAGCCAAATAATAGAAAAGCAATAATGAACTCTAAGATATGGGTTCTCACCAACGAATACACATATGGTGTAGCGGATAAGTTTGCTAACTTTTGCGAACAGACAGGATTTGCGACTGTTGTGGGTAAAACTACAAGCGGTGGAGGATTAGGAATAGATTCTTTTGCATATCAATTACCTAATAGTAAATTATTGATAGGGTATCGTGGAGATTATCCATTAAATCAAGATGGATCTTGCAATTTAGAGGTAGGTACTACCCCAGATATTATGACAAGTAATGAGAATATTCTAGATGAATGTTTGGAAATCATTGAGAATGGGAAGTATTAAGGTAAAGTTTCAAATAATTCTGTCCAGAACTCATAAAAAGTGGTATAATGTAACTAATCGGAAGAAAATTAATCATGAACGAAGTGAGTATTTGATTTTACCCGATTAGTTAACGATAGAAACCCAGTTCTAGAGCTGAGGGATTATAGTGTGTTAATTAGTACAGATTATTTAATTGAATGGAGGGATTGTTATGAATAAGATCATTACAATTAGTAGACAGTATGGAAGTGGTGGACGAGAAATCGGTGAGAAACTAGCTAAGATATTAGGTATTCCATTCTACGACAATGAATTAATCACCAGAGCTGCTAAAGAAAGTGGATTTGCTGAATCTGTATTCGAAAGAGCTGAAGAAAAGGCAACTAATAGTTTGTTGTATTCAATAGCTATGGGGATGGGAGCTTATGGAAGCCAAGATATTGGTTTTTCCAATTTATCGTTAGATGACAGAATCTATCTAGCACAATCTGATGTTATAAGAAAGATTGCAGCAGAAGGACCATGTGTAATCGTGGGAAGATGTGCAGATTACATATTAAAAGATAATCCACGTGTTGTCAATGTGTTTATATGGGCAGATATTAAAAGTCGTGTTGAGCGAGCAACTACGAAGTATAATATGCCAGTTACAAAGGCACAAGAGAACATATTAAAGATTGACAAGCGAAGAGCTAACTATTACAATTATCATGCAACTGAGAAATGGGGAAAAGCAGAAAATTATCATCTGTCTATTAAGAGTGATTTTATTGGTATTGATAATGCTGTGGAAATAATAAAACTATTTGTAGAAAAAGGTGTTTAAAAAAGATGAAAGTAAAAGATAAGATGAACAAGCAGTATACCTTAGTGTCCATCTATGTTATCGTGACGTGTATCATTATCTACTGTTTGAGTTTGGTGGCCAAAAGTGCTCCTGCTATTGTAGAAAACTTATTAGAGAAACTGAACTGGATTTTACGCGTGATGAAGCCAATACTATTGGCATTTGTGTTTGCATATTTGACTGAACCAATTGTGAATTTCTTTGAGTATCATTTTAAGAAATGGCGTATATTTAGTAAGAAACAAAGTTCTTGTAGAACATACGCTGTAATAGCTACACTGCTTATCTTATTATTGGGAGTAACTGCATTGATTTCAATGCTTGTATACAGTGTAACAGACCAGGTACGTTTCGCTAGTTTTGATGATATTGTTGTAATTGTTTCAGATTTTATCAATATGGTAAATGAATTTGTCAACCAGATTACAGGGAAAATGGAGAGCTTGAATATCCAATCAGCAGAGTTGAATTCCTATATCAAAGAGGCAACTACGTTTTTACTTAATGGTTTAAAAGGATTTGGCAATTCATTATTAGGTTCTGTAACAAATATTTCGGGATATCTAACAACATTTATCTTTGCGCTAATTATAGGAATCTATTTCTTGATTGATGGTGCAATGATTAAGAATTATATTAGTAAAGTGTCAAGAGCGTTATTAAGTACTAAATTTAATAAACATGCTAGACAATTTATTAGTGATGCTGATACCGTTTTCTCGGGTTATTTGAAGGGGCAATTAACAGATGTTCTTGTAATGATGGTGCTAATTAGTGTTGCATTATCTATTATTGGTGTTAAGTTTGGTATTGTTATAGGTGTATTAGCTGGAATTTGCAATTTAATACCGTACTTTGGACCATTTGTAGCATATGCAGGAACTATATTGGTATGTATAATTAATGCTGATTACAAGAGAATGATTATTGGTGTTATTGCACTATTCGTCATTCAAACGCTTGATGGTAATATTATAGGACCAAAACTACTTAGTAATAGTATTCAGATTCACCCATTGCTAGTTATTATTTTCCTGATTTTTGGTAGTGCAGTTGGTGGATTTTTAGGTATGATTTTAGCGGTACCAGTAGGTGCTTTAATTAAGGTTCTATTTGTTCGTTTTATTGATTACAGATTAGAATTGAAAGATCAAGAAGAGCAAGAAGCAATGAAAGCAGCTTCTGTAAAAAGAGCAAAATAAAAATTATAAACCGTATTATAGTAACTAGACAACTAGCTACTATGATACGGTTTTGTTTTATTTAAATGAATTTTACAATTTATTGTAAGAAATTCTTAAGAAAAAAATACTTCTATAATGGTAAGATATAGAGTACGATTGTAAGTGTAGGAATGTATGCAATTTAACCGAATTGTAGAAAATCGGTTATAAAATTAGTTTGACTAGGTTTTTTAAATAGAAATGGGGGTGAGATAGTGGCAGAGGAAAGAGAAAAGGTAATTGAGGTTCGTAATGTTAAAAAGGTATACCGAATGGGTAGTGAACGCATTACAGCGGTAGAAGAAGTGAGCTTTGATATCTATAAAGGTGAATTCTGTTGCTTGTTAGGAACATCTGGTTCTGGTAAATCAACCTTGCTAAACTTAATGGCTGGCATTGAGAAGTTAACAAGTGGGCAGATTATTATAAAGGGTAAGAATATTCATAAGATGAGTGAGAAAAATCTTGCAAAATTCCGTCAGAAGTATCTAGGTTTTGTATTTCAGTCTTATAATCTTATGAATTCAATGACCGCATTAGAGAATGTTGAATTCCCGTTAGTATTCAAGCGAATACCGCCAAAGAGAAGAAAAAAGATGGCTAGAGATATGTTGATCAAGGTTGGTCTTAAGACTAGACTTGAACATAAACCAAAGCAAATGAGTGGTGGTCAACAACAAAGGGTTGGTATTGCAAGAGCGTTCGTTGCAAAACCAGAAATTGTATTTGCTGATGAGCCTACAGGTAATCTTGACACAAAGACAACAATGGAAGTTATGGAATTAATTAGAGAAGTTGCGAGAGATAATAATCAAACGATAGTGATGGTTACGCATGATAGACGATTGGCGGAATTTGCAGACAAAATTATTCATATCTTAGATGGTAAGATACAGAGTGTCGATTTGTTGAATTCTGATGTGAAGATGGACAAGGAAAGTGTAGAAGAAACACAAGAACCTGAATTAATTCAGGAAGATCTAGAAGTAAAAGAAGAAAAGAAGGAAGAGAAGTAGGTAAAGAGGAGGAAAGTTAAAATGAATGGAAAGAAGATGAAAAAGCTGCTTTCATACATTGCACTACTTGCAATGATTGTTGTTAATACCGTTGGGAATGGAATGGTGAGTAAGGCTACCGAGGTTACTGGAAAAACATTTAAATTAAAAGGTACGTTAAATACTGTAGAAATTAAAGCAGGGGGAACACAACATGTAAAGATACCATTTAAATATAATGGTACATATATGGATTTTAAGAATCCGGAATTTGGTGTAAGTGTGCCTGATAATAGCCCGATTTCTATAACTTCTGATGTAGTAATAAAATCTGTAAATAATTCGAATGAAGTAACACAAATTTCCTATGGATCAGATTATTACTTAGAATTTGATATAGAGGCAAATGAATTGGCAACTAATGGTACATATAAGTTGAATATCTCTGGTACCGCGGATTATTTTGATGATGGTACATTAGGATATGAAACTTGTAGCCTAGTTTTTTCCAAAGATTTAAGCGTTAAAGTAACAGGGCAGAAGTCAGCATCTAAGATTAAAATCAGTAACATTGAATATGATGAAGAAGTTAATCGTGGAGATGAATTTGAAATTTCACTTAAAGTTGGTAATACTGGTGATTTAACTGCCAAGGATGTAAGTGTATCTTTAGGAGATTTTAGTGCCCAAACAGATATTGTACCAAATTATTCAACATCTGAAATGTCTGTAGGTGATTTATCAAACGGAAGTACGAAGAGTGTTAGTTTCCCTGTAAAAGTTACATCGAAAGCAGAAGCAGGTACGAAGTCCTTAAAAGTTACAGTTTCATGGTATGATGATAAAAAAGGTGAAGGGTATACAGAAACAGCCAATATCTTTATTAATGTAGTTGTTCCTGAAGACCAAGTACAGAATAATGGTAAACCAAATCTTGTTATTACCAATGTAATACAATCGCCAGAAACGCCAATTGCTAATGGTAAAGTTACCTTAGCGTTTACTGTTGAAAACAAAGGTAAGACAACGGTTAAACAATTAAAATTCACACCATCTAATATTGCAGCATCAGGATTTAGTCCGGTATCGGCAAAACCTTATGTTTATATTGACGAGCTAGAAGCTGGTAAGAAGAAGACGGTTAAGATGCAATATGAATTATCTGAGGAGATTACAGAAGGTCTACATGAATTAACATATGCGTTCACGTATAAATACTTAAACAAAGACGGTACTGATTATGAAGATGGTACTGAGAATGTTAGTTTATTCGTACGTGACATTACTAATCCAAAGGGTTCAGTAAATACAAGTGTGCCAAAATTAATTATTAGCAACTTTAATACAGGTGATGGGAAATTAAAGGCAGGATCTGTATTCACATTCACATTTGATGTTAAGAATACACATGCATCTATTGCTGCAAAAAACATCAAAGTTACAATTTCTTCAGAGAATAATATATTCTCACAAACAGAAGGAAGCAATAGTTTCTATCTAGAACAAATACCAGCTGGTGCAACGATAACACAGTCTATTGAATTAAAGGTAAAAGCAGATGCAGCTTCTAATGCGTATCCATTAAAGATAACCTTTGATTATGAATATGATGGTAAAACAGCAAGTGAAGATGGTAAGACAGAAGATATGGGAACCGCTTCAAAAACAGTAGATGAAGTATTGAATATTCAAGTTTCAGAAAATGCAAGACCAGTTGTACAAGATATTTATATAAGTTCATATGATGAGCCACGTGTAAACGAAGCTACTACATTAACATTTAACTTCTATAACATGGGTAAATCAACACTTAGTAATGTAACAGCAACTGTAGTGAGTGATTTTTATCAAGCGTCGGATACATCAACTAAGTTCATTGGTAATGTTGAGGCAGGACAAGGAAATACATATGAGATCGATGTAATTCCATTAATGGAAGGTGATTGTCCAGGTCAATTAAAGATTACTTATGAAGATAGTAATGGAGATACTGTAGAATTGTTCGCAGACTTTACTCAATTCATTAATGCACAACCGACTATGGATCCTGGTACTGAGGGGATATATCCAGAGGAGATTCCAGTTGTACCAGAAGTGAAGAAAGCAATTTTACCTACTTGGCTATTTGTTGTTATTCAAGTGGTAGTTTTTGTTGTAGCAATTGTTATTGCTAGAAAGGTTGTTATCAGCTTGTACAAGAGAAAATTACGCAAACTAGAGGAAGCAGACTTATAGAAGGGAGATGATGAGTAATGTTTAATACCATGATAGGTAATGAGTTATTATCTGCGACAGTAACGACAGAGATGACAATTGGTGGTACGAATACCACTAGTTCAGGTAGTGGTGAGAATTTGTTAGAAACTCCAGAAGAGAATACAGCTTCAGCAGCAAGTGATGGAACTGTAGAAGGGGAAACTACTGACACGACTACAGATAATGCAAACGTGGAAGGCAATACAAGCAATGCAGATGTATCTAATGTGGAAGGTGAAACAACTACTACGGATACTACAGGTACTGAAGATACAACAGACGCTACCTTAGAAGGTGATACAGATTCGACCAATGTAGATACTAGTGTCAATGAAGGCGAAGTAATTGATGCCTCTGGTGATACAGGTGATATGGAAATAGGAGGGGATACTTCTATAGGAGGCGATACCTCTTTGGGAGATGATATGACTGGTGTGGACGGTATGAATGGAGAAACTACTGCTTCGACTGTTAAGGACCCATTCTTATCTAGTTATGTACCTATTGCAGGAATATCAGCAGCTACTTTGGTAGTAGGAGTTATTATTGGAATCCTATTAGCTAAGAAGAAAATAAAAAAAGGAATTGATCTGTATGAAGATTAGTGATCTTATTAAGATGGGACTTCGAAATCTTAGTAGAAGAAAAGCTAGAACAGCATTAACGGTTGTTGGTGTTGTAATCGGTACTATTTCGATTGTAGTAATGATCTCCATCGGTATTGGTATGAATACAGGATTCAAGTCTCAGGTAATGGAACTCGGTAGTTTGTCCACGATAACAATTAGTAAGTATGCAGCAATTAAGGATGATGAAGGTAATTATATTGATACTAAAGAGCAGATCATTAATGAAGATTTGTTGAATACCGTAAAGCAAATTGAGCATGTTAAAACAGCCAGTCCAGTCCTTAGTACACAATTAACTCTTAAAATTGGTAACTCAGTAGAAGGGTATGCGTATTGTTCTGTAATGGATATTGATGCAATGAAGGAATTTGGTCTACCTGATGTACAGTATGGTGAATTGCCTTCTGAAGAGAATCCGGATGTGCTAATTATGGGAAGTGAGGTACCTAAGAATTATTTCTATTCTACGAAAGGTAATCGCTTTGAGTCGTATCAGTTTGAACCTGGCAAAGATAAGATTTTAGCTTATATGGAGATGTATCAGTATGAGTTGAAGGATCCTACAAAAAGAGCTGAATTTTATCTAGGTACTAATGTTGCTGTCTTACAACAGAATTCCCAGTATGATTATCAATGTTTCATGTCATTAGATACCTTTAAGAAATGGTATATGGAAGCTATTGATTATATGAAACCATCAGATAAGAAGAAGGCTATCAAGGCACTGAAAGAATATGAAACTATACAATTGAATGTGGATAACGTTAAGAATGTTAGTAAGGTAGAGCAAAAGATTAAGGAGATGGGATATCAAACAGAAAGTTTGAACTCTTATTTAGCTCCACTAGAGCAAACTTCGAATATGATGCAAATGGTTCTAGGTGGTGTTGGTGCAGTTGCTATGTTAGTATCTGCAATCAGTATTGCTAACACTATGATTATGTCAATCTATGAAAGAACCAAAGAAATTGGTGTTATGAAGGTATTAGGATGTTGTATCACGGACATCAAGAAATTGTTCTTGTTTGAGGCTGGAATGATTGGCTTAATTGGTGGAATAATTGGTATTATACTTAGCTATATTGCATCATTTTGCATTAACAAATACGGTGGGCCTCTATTCGAAGCATTAATGAAATCTACATCGGTTATGTACGATAATTCAGTATCAACAAGCTTCTCGATTATTCCAATCTGGTTACCATTCTTAGCAGCAGGTTTTGCTATTGCAGTTGGTGTAATCTCTGGATATTATCCAGCTAAGAGAGCGACAAAGATTAGTGCAATTGAAGCAATGAAGACGGAAGGTTAATACCCCCTTATTGCAATTAGGTCATCCAGTTTGGGCACTGAACACGAATGCCATCGCAGTATTGTGTGAGTATTGGCTGTTTGACATTTGGCCTTGATAAGTAGTTATTAAAGATACTATCAACAACTACGGAGATATTCTCGAATACATTTCTCTCTGGTATCCACTTATGATCGAAAGCAGTAGAAGATGTGATTGTAAAGTTATAGCCTTTATTACGATACCATTCTGTATATACACGATTTAGTGTGAAAGACATAATTGCTAAAACATTTGCTTGTATAGTAGCCTCTGGCCAAGTCGCATAGATTTCGCTGGAGGCTACGTTTTTAATGTAATCACGGTAAAGTACATAATAATTTTTAGCGGAATTATCAGAAGGTGGGCCATCATGAACAACAACATATTCAGGTACAACAACTCGGTCAAGAACGATATTAAAATTAGAAACATCTTTGATTTCATCTTCTGCAATTTTTGGTGGATATTCGTAATATAGAGTATGAGGCCCAATAACAAACAATTCACTTGTGCCAAGCTGAGCGGCAGGTAATAGTTGAGCGCTTTGAATAGCAGTAACGGTAGGAAGAATCTGTGCAGCTGAAACAGTCATATCTTCGAAACCTGGTGCAGAAATCACCATAGTATATTCGGAGTATGGTTGCATTGATTCTGGTTCTAAACTATAGTCTAGTGGGGGAGCTGGTAGTTCGATTGTTTCAGTTCTGCCTACCGAATTCGTGTGTATTTCCTCGATTATATTAGTTGGGTCACCAGTGCGTGCGATTCTTACGGTTGCATCATCTATAGGCCTTAAGTTTGCCTGTGAATTTACACGAACTAATAACTTACCCATAGATTGTGTCTGCATTTGAGCAGGGTAAACATAGTTTCTCATGAGATACCTCAATTCATAATAAGATATACTATTAAGATATGTTTCTTATGGGAAAGTGTTAAGGTTATAGAGTAAAGTGATATATTACATAATTATATTTAATAATTAAAGTGAAAATTAGGTATTGCCATTAAGTGCGTAATCTAGTATAATGTGTCTAACTAAGTATTACAGTGGTAACTTATGTGTAGAATTTGAAATTCAATCGGAAGGAGATAGTATGGCAATAACAAGTATTAATAATCAATTAAATACCAATTATGAATATCTATCAACGATGAAGAAAATTAATTCTGTGGCAGATGATATAGCGATTTCAAAGAATATGCTTAATGTTGCGGATTGTGGACTTAGATCTATTACAGAGAATATGGAATTACCTAATTCGACTTTGGATGCACTTGGAATAGCCGATTACGATGTAATCGGTGGTTTTGACATTGGAAATCTTACGGATGTTAGAAACCGTATTGATGATTTGGATGTACTAAGATATGTATCAGATATGAATAAAAATCAAATATTGAATGGTTATAGAATGTTTGTTCAGTCAGTTATGACAGGGCAAGCAACTAGAGGCATTTCCATTTTATCAGGTATTGTCCCTGATGGATGGGGTATATAGGAAGGATATTTTGAAATCATAGATTTTGAAATATCCTTTTTCATGGAAAAATGTTCGCAGAAAAATATTCATAGAAAAATATTCGCAGAAAAATATTTGTAGATAATTTGATAGAAATATATTCATAAAAAAGAAGTTATAGAATTCAGTGACAATTTGTTATACATAAATTTGGAAGAAAAAGAAAATTAGTTTTAATTTTTTTTGCCCATTTCTAAAATTAAATAAATTGTTCAAAATGTATTAATTTTTCGATATATTTAAACAATTGTATAAAAATTCACTAAAACTAGAAAATGACGTATATTATACTTGTGTAATGACTGTTTCTGTGGTAGAATAATGAAAATTTATCAAAAATTAGATAAGCAACTAAAATAAGCTCATAGAGTTTATATATAACAATGTTATTAAAGAAAGGAATAGGTATTAATATATGAAAGCTTTTTTAATACTTGAAGATGGCAATGTGTTTACAGGAACCAGTATCGGTTCAACAAAAGAAGTTGTGAGTGAGATTGTATTCAATACTTCTATGACAGGATATCTAGAAGTACTAACAGACCCTTCTTATGCTGGTCAAGCAGTTGTTATGACATATCCTTTGATTGGTAATTACGGTGTGTGTTATGAGGATATGGAATCTCTTAAGGCATGGCCAGATGGTTACATTGTACGTGAGATTGCAAGAAGACCAAGCAATTTCCGTTCTCAAGATGGAATTGAAACCTTTCTTTTAAAACATGATATTCCGGGTATCTGTGGAATTGATACAAGAGCTCTTACAAAGATTCTAAGAGAAAAGGGTACCATGAACGGTATGATAACAACGAATGAGAACTATGATATAGAAGAAGTGAAGGCTAAATTAAAAGAGTATACTCCAGCAGGTGTTGTTGAGAAAGTAAGTCGTATCCAAAAGACAGAGCACCCAGCTGATGAAGGAACTGACAAAGGATTAAAAGTTGCACTGATGGACTTTGGCTCTAAGAATAATATTACAAGATGCCTTACTAAAAGAGGATGTCACGTAACAGTATATCCTGCATTAACTTCAGCAGAAGAGATTCTTGCAGCAAATCCAGACGGAATTATGTTATCTAACGGCCCTGGAGATCCAAAAGAATGTACCAGTATCATTGAAGAAATTAAGAAGTTATATAATAGTGATGTTCCGATTTTCGCAATATGTCTTGGTCACCAATTAATGGCACTTGCTAATGGAGCGGATACACATAAGATGAAATACGGTCATAGAGGTGCTAATCACCCAGTGAAAGATTTATCAACAAATAGAGTCTACATATCTTCTCAAAATCACGGATATGTAGTGGATGACAGTAGTTTAGATGAAAGTGTTGCAAAAGTAAGTTTTGTGAATGTTAATGACGGTACAGTAGAGGGGCTTGAATATACTGGTAAGAATATTTTCACAGTTCAGTTCCACCCAGAAGCTTGTGCAGGTCCAAGAGATTCCGAACTTTTATTCAATAAATTTATTACTATGATGGAGGATTGCAAATAATGCCAAAGATTGAAGATATTAAAAAAGTATTAGTTATTGGTTCTGGACCAATTGTCATTGGACAGGCAGCAGAGTTTGATTATGCTGGTACGCAGGCTTGCCGTTCTCTTAAAGAAGAAGGAGTTGAAGTTGTATTAGTAAACTCCAATCCAGCTACAATCATGACAGATAGAGATATAGCAGATCGTGTATATATCGAACCATTAAATCCAGAGATTGTTAAACAAATTATTATAAAAGAAAAACCAGATAGTGTATTACCTACACTTGGTGGTCAGGCAGCTCTGAATATTGCTATGGAATTGGAGGAAAGTGGATTCCTTAGTGAAAACAATGTACGTCTAATCGGTACAACTTCACTTACGATTAAGAAAGCAGAAGACCGTCTTGAATTCAAGAATACTATGGAGAAGATTGGTGAGCCATGTGCAGCTAGTGAAGTTGTTACAACAGTTGAAGCTGCAATAGAATTCACGAAAACAATTGGTTATCCAGTAGTAGTTCGTCCGGCTTACACACTTGGTGGAAGCGGTGGTGGTATCGCACAGGATGAAGAACAATTAATCGATATCTGTACTAACGGTCTTAGACTTAGCCGTGTAGGCCAATGCTTAATTGAACGTTGTATTTCAGGTTGGAAAGAAATCGAATATGAAGTAATGCGTGACGCTAATGGAAACTGCATTACCGTATGTAATATGGAAAACTTAGATCCAGTAGGTGTTCATACAGGCGATAGTATCGTAGTAGCACCTTCCCAAACATTATCGGATAAAGAATATCAGATGCTTCGAAGCTCAGCGCTTAACATCATTGATGAGCTAAATATTACTGGTGGTTGTAATGTTCAATACGCACTTCACCCAACATCTTTCGAATATTGTGTAATCGAAGTTAATCCTCGTGTTAGCCGTTCATCAGCACTTGCTTCTAAAGCAACTGGGTACCCAATTGCTAAGGTAGCTGCAAAAATAGCACTTGGTTATACGTTAGATGAAATACCAAATGCAATTACGAAAAAGACATTCGCAAGTTTTGAGCCAGCACTTGACTATGTAGTTGTTAAAATTCCAAGACTTCCATTTGATAAATTCATCTCTGCAAAGAGAACATTAACAACTCAAATGAAAGCTACTGGTGAGGTAATGAGTATCTGTACTAACTTCGAAGGTGCTCTTATGAAAGCCATTCGTTCATTAGAACAACATGTAGATAGTCTTGAAAATACAGGTTTATATGATGGTTTTGACCGTGAAAGAATGTTAGAAGAACTTCATAAGATTGATGATAGAAGAATCTATGCAATCGCAGAAGCATTACGCCTTGGTATCACTTATGAAGAAATTCATGAAATTACTAAGATTGATGAATGGTTCATCGATAAGATTGCTATCTTAGTTGAGATGGAAGATACACTTAAGAATTCTGAATTAACTAAAGAATTATTATTAGAAGCGAAGAAATTAGAATTCCCTGATAAATTAATCGGTAAATGGACTGGTAAATCAGAAAAGGAAATCAAAGAACTTCGTAAACAATATGGAATTACAGCTTCTTTCAAAATGGTTGATACTTGTGCAGCTGAGTTCTCAGCTTCCACACCATATTACTATTCATGTTTCGACAATGAGAATGAAGTAGATGCTACTAAGACTAAGAAGAAAGTTATGGTTCTTGGATCAGGTCCAATACGTATCGGCCAAGGTATCGAATTTGACTACTGTTCAGTACACAGTGTATGGTCACTTAGTAGAAGTGGATATGAAACGATTATCGTAAATAATAACCCTGAAACAGTAAGTACGGACTTTGATATTGCAGATAAATTATACTTTGAGCCGTTAACACCAGAAGATGTTGAAAACATCGTTGATCTAGAAAAACCAGATGGTGCAGTAGTACAATTCGGTGGTCAAACTGCAATCAAATTAACAGAAGCACTTCTTAAGATGGGAGTTCCAATCCTTGGAACAAGCGCAGCGAATGTTGATGCAGCAGAAGATAGAGAGTTATTTGATGAAATTCTTGAAAACTGTAATATTCCAAGACCTGCTGGAAAAACAGTATATACAGTAGAAGAAGCATTAGCAGCAGCGAATGAACTTGGATACCCAGTACTTGTTCGTCCTTCCTATGTACTTGGTGGTCAAGGTATGCAAATCGCAATCAATGACCAAGACGTAAGAGAATTCATGGGAATCATTAATCGTGTTGTACAAGAACACCCTATCTTGGTAGATAAATACTTAATGGGTAAAGAAGTAGAAGTTGATGCAGTTTGTGATGGAACTGATATCTTAATTCCTGGTATTATGGAACACGTAGAACGTGCAGGTATCCATTCGGGTGATAGTATTTCTGTATACCCAACACAAAACATCTCAGATGAGGTTAAGAAGGTAATTGAAGAATATACAAGAAAACTTGCTAAGAGCCTTAATGTTATCGGTTTGATTAACATTCAGTTCATCGTTTACCAAGATGAAGTATATGTAATCGAGGTAAACCCTCGTTCAAGCCGTACTGTACCATATATTAGTAAGGTTACAGGAATTCCAATCGTTGATCTAGCATCAAAAGTAATCTTAGGAGCGAAAATTCGTGACCTAGGTTATACACCAGGACTTCAAAAAGAAGCAGATTATATCGCAGTTAAGATGCCAGTATTCTCATTTGAGAAACTTCGTGGAGCAGATATTAGCCTTGGACCTGAGATGAAATCAACTGGTGAATGTTTAGGTATTGCTAAGACATTCAATGAAGCACTATACAAAGCATTCCTTGGTGCTGGCGTAAATCCTACTAAACATAAGAAGATGATTATGACTGTTAAAGATGCGGATAAACTTGAAGCAGTTAGTGTTGGTAAGAGATTCATTGATTTAGGATATACAATCTACGCAACAAGAGGTACTGCTAAAGTATTAAATGAAAATGGAGTAGCTGCAATAGCAATCAACAAGATTGAGCAAGAGTCACCAAACTTAATGGATTTAATCCTTGAACATGAAATCGACCTTGTAATTGATATTCCTACTCAGGGCGCAGAAAAATCAAAAGATGGTTTCTTAATCCGTCGTATATCAATCGAAACAGGTGTAACATGTCTTACATCACTTGATACAGCGAATGCACTTCTTACAAGTTTAGAAACAGCAGAAGATGATAAAAAGAATCTTACATTAATTGATATAGCTAAGATCTAGGTTGTACTTGTGTAGATAGACTTTTGAATACAAAACTCTATTTACATTTCTCGTAGCTTCTAACCTATAATAAAACACAAAACACGGCCTTATGGGCCGTGTTTTGTGTTTTATTACCTTTATTCGTTAGCCATGCGTTTTACTTCTTTTAATCCATTTGCAAAAGCTGGTATTAGCAAGATAATGATTGTAATGATTGCTTCAGGAAGAATATAAGTAGCATTATATGTGATTGAGTATACAATTGGTGAAGTGTTTTCAGGTGTCCATTGACTGAAGAATACGTAACCAGAAATGGCATGAACAACATATCGTCCAAAAGTACCTAAAATATAGCCTTTTATCAAGCCATATTTAGATTTACTGAATATACCTGCAAGACCTAAACACCCGAAGGCAACTGGATAATCTAGTAATAATTGTATAGGATGATATACGCTTGGACTGATTACTAGCTGTAAGAATCCGTAAGCAATGCCTGTAAGTAAACCAATTTTAGTCCCATAGAGATAACCTATAAAACAGATGAAGAACATACTGAATAGTGTAGCAGATCCACCATATGGTAAGTCTACGAATTTGATAAAAGATGTTACCACCGCAAGTGCCATTGCAACAGATGAAAACACTAATTGTTTCGTTTGAATCTTCTTTGATTCCTTTTGACTTACATAAACAATTGCTAAAAGTGCAATTACCAATGCAACAAAAAGAATGTAACTTGGGGCTTTAAGTGTGTAACCATCATCGACATTACCACTTGCAAAAAAGTTCATTATTCCTAAATACATAAAAAAAATCCTCCCTTTTCTTGCGTAGGAGGAGCTTGTCTTTTGTTGTATATAATTCAAGTAGTTAGGCTATTGCGATTATAATATTATCTTATAATGAAATGAGGTAATTATTATGATATGGCAATAGACAATATAACTTGATCGAGATTGCTTTAACAATCTGAATTATGTACAAACATGTGCTTCCTTACGCTGGTTCTAACCAGTTCAAGTTATGAGGGTTGTATAAATACATCTCAGCCAAAAGAGCTCCCCTAGCATTATGCTATGTTTACGAGTATACTATAGCAAGTTAATTGTGATATGTCAATGTATAATGACGATATAAAATGAGTATTCATTGCATTCAATATAAGTATTGTGGTACAATCTATTGAAATGTTAGATATAATATGAAAAGTTGTAATTTCCTGTATGACTTGAAGAAAGTGAGAAGTGGTTTAATGAAGGAAAAGAAATATATCTTGTTTGATTTAGATGGAACGTTAACAGATCCTAAAGAAGGAATAACTAAGAGTTTTCAATATGCGCTTGCACATTATGGGATAGATGAACCTGATTTGGATAAATTAGAGGTTGTTATTGGGCCGCCGCTAAGAGATTCTTTTGTTGAATTCTATGGTTTTACTAGAGAAAAAGCACATGAAGCAGAAACTAAATACAGAGAGAGATTCTCTAAGATCGGTATGTATGAGAATGTTATCTATGATGGAATTGCTTCAATGCTACATACATTAAGAGATGAGGGTAAGATGTTGGCAATAGCCAGCTCAAAACCGACTTTTTTTGTGGAGAAGATACTAGAATATTTTGAAATCAAAGAGTATTTCCACCACATTGTTGGCAGTAACCTAGATGGAACACGTTCTGATAAAGCAGAAGTTGTTGATGCTGCGATTGCTGGATTTGGACAAGTTAATAAATGTGATATTATAATGGTTGGAGATCGTAAGTTCGATATAATCGGAGCGCATGAACGTGGAATCGAAGTAATTGGAGTTGCTTATGGATATGGTGGAGTAGAGGAATTAGAAGAAGCAGGAGCGGATTACGTAGTAAATACTGTATTAGAGTTAGAAAAACTATTGCTTAATAGATAGAATATAGATGAGCGTTTACGTAATACAGGACCAATTGAAAGCAGACATTGTATATGATGTCTGCTTTTATCATATAATGTTGTATCATGTTAGTTTAAAGTTGTTAAGCATGGTATTATATGGTATACTGATGCTAGTTGTGTGAGAAGTAGTCGGATATAGAAAAACGAAAACTATTTTACGATAGCTATAAGATTACAGCGCTAGAGGAAGCTAGTATTGTAAAGTAATTCATAGATTGCGAGGTACATAAACATGATAAAGGCAAAAGTCCAAAGTATTAGGGAGACGCCACCTACCTATATTAATTTGATTTTGTCAGCGACTAGAAGAGGCGCTGTTTTAGAAGCCGACAATGAATTATTCGACCTGATCGGATTTAGTAAAGAACAGTTTGAGACGTATTTCCAAAGTGATTTATTACATTTTATAAGAGAGGATCAAAGGGAAGAGTTTAGTGAGAAGCTCCTTTCGAATCGACGTGCAGTATTCGAGTGTAATAGTTTGGTGAATAATTCAGCAAATGACTGGAGGCTTTTGATTGGAGATCCATGTGAGAAAGTAAAGGAAGAGGAGTCAGTATACGCTATATTGATTAATCTGAAAGCTGAGCAATTTGTAAAATGCGGGATATCAAGTAGAGAGAAAAAAGGTAATAAAGAAGCAGATCAAGAAGGGATTCTTGAAGAAATTATGATTCAAGAGATTGAAAACAGTCTACCGCTGATTGAGAAAAATTATATATGTGATAAGATAACAGGTTTACCTAATGAACTATACTTTTTTGAAAAAGTAAAGAGCATTATGTTAAATGAGCCTCAAAAGAATTATGCAATTGTATATACGGATATTAATTGCTTTGGTTATGTGAATAAAATGTTCGGATATCTTGAAGGTAATCGTATACTTGCATTATTTGCAGCAATGATGAAGAGAGAACGTAATATAGTTAAGGAAGCTACAAGAATATCTGCTGACAATTTTGTTTTTCTTATTACTTATGATATGAAAGATACAGTAGTTGAACGGATTTGTATGCTTAATGAAGAATTCTCAGACCAATGTTACCAAGAACGTATGGGGGTTAGGCTTATATTAAGTAGTGGGGTTGCATTCCTAGACGAAGATACTTCGATTATGAGTGCAATTGATAATGCCAATACTGCTAGAAAAAGTGTGAAAGGCAATTCTTTAATCACTAGTTGTGGGTTGTTTACAGAAGAGATGCAGCAACGAATTCAATGGGAGACTTATGTAAGTCAACATATGGAAGCTGCTCTGGGCAACAAGGAATTCTGTGTGTATTATCAACCAAAGATTTCTCTGCAAACAGAGAAAATTGTTGGTGCAGAAGCTTTAGTACGCTGGATTACAGCAGATGGAGAGATTATACCGCCGATGCGTTTTGTACCGATCTTTGAGAAAAATGGATTTATAGAACAGGTAGATTTTTTCGTATATGAAGAGGTGTGTCGTTTGCTTAGAGAGCGTATAGCAAAGAAGCAGAATGTGGTACCGATATCTGTTAATGTGTCAGGTTCGCATCTTACAGATTCATATTTTGTTCAGAATGTTATATCACTAGTGAAGAGATATGAAATACCTACTAATTTAATTGAACTTGAGTTAACGGAAACGGTATGTATTGAGAATTCTAAAGTAGCGATTGACATGGTGAAAAAGTTTAGAGAACATGGATTTTTAGTTTCCATAGATGATTTTGGATCTGGTTTTTCATCATTGAATTTATTAAAAGATATGGAAACAGATATAATTAAGTTAGATCGTCAGTTTTTCCGTGAAGGTGAGATGCATAAGGAAGAACAGATTATAATTTCAAGTATTGTGCATATGGCAAAAAAATTGAATATGAGGGTTATTTCAGAAGGTGTTGAAACGCATGCACAGTCTGAATTCTTGAAAGGTATTATGTGTGATATGGCACAAGGATACTATTTTGCTAAACCAATGCCACTAGATAGTTTTAAAGAAGCGATTAAATAATAAAAATGGACAGTTACAAAATATCTATTAGGTAAATTATTATATTAAAAAAACCAAATGTAAGAAATGCATTTGGTTTTTTTAGTGATCTTTCGGCTTTCGAATCTTATTCGTGCAATCGTCTAATTAATTGATATACCACACAGTTTTGAATTACCAGTGGTTTAGTATGTGCAAAGAAGATGATACCATCACTTGGTGCAAGAATCTGGGATATCACTTCACCTTCTAATGGATCGATTACTTCGGCTAGAGTATCTCCAAATTGTACTTCATCACCAGGGCTTTTAAGTCTTCTATATATACCAGATACATCTGCCCTTATTGGTAAAAGTGTATCTTCTTCAATTACACTAGCAATGAAACCGTTATGACAGTTGTATTTAATAATGCCCATACGAGTAAGGAAGCGTAGTACAGAAGATACAGCTTGTCTTGCCGATGGTTCGTCAATTTGATCGGTTGCACTAGTGTAGACTGAGAAGGCATTCGTATCATTCATTTGCCAGTTATAATTAAGAGTAGTTATGTCAAATGGCTCTGGTTTTCTAGTTAATACATAAGGAAGTCCAAAAAGATTTGCTAAACTGGTATTTTGATGACCAGTTTCCATCATGCGTACATGTGGAATGAAATCCCCAGGAGTGTGGAAACTAGCAAATTGGATTCCATAATTATATCCTCTTGCTTTTTCAAATACAGCGTTTGCAATTCTTTCTGTGGTTTCACCAGAGGGGCTACCAGGAAACATACGATTAATATCTGTTTTATCAAGAGCCCAGAAACGCTTTTCAACATTAACAGAGAAGTTATTAACGCATGGAATCACTAAGATTTCATGGTTGTTTAGGATATGTCCATTTTTCTCAATCTGTGCTAATGTCTTAATTAATTGGGAGCATACATAGAGCTGTTGTACTTCATTACCTCTAGTTGGACCAACTATACAGGCTGATTTGTCACCACTACCGAAGGTGTATCCATATATATTCATATTAGCACGAAATGGAGCATCTAATGAATAGATCGTTTCTTTTAGCATACGCCAGTACCTCCTAATATTCGAGCAATTAAGGATCCAGCATATACAACAGGATATTCTCTAAGAGTAAATACAGTTCCACTACATGGTGCAATAATATGTTCTTTAATGGACCCTGTTAGTGGATCAATAATATCGCCAACGCAATCCCCTTTACAGATACCTTTCCAGTGAGAGATAGCAGGAACGAATATTCCAGAGGCCTCTGCATGAATCATCTCAACTTGACCATCCGTAGAAACAATCGGTTTTCGAATTGGTGGCACTTCTCCAGTCCATATTCCTAGTTCCTTCATAAGGTTAAACAAACCATCAACTAATTGCATGCCATATTCTTTTGTCAATCGCATTCCAACTCCCATCTCTACAGCAAGAGAGGGAACACCTAAGGAATTCAAACTATGTACTAAAGAAGATTTAAGAATTGTAACGGAGTCATTAACCCATACGAAGTCCACATTTAATAGTTTAGAATATGGTAATAATGTTTTCAGGTTATCCTGACTAATACGTACTTGAGGAATTTCTCGAATAAATATGTTACTTGCATGCAAATCGATACATAAGTCACTTCCAAGAATGTCTTCAATAATGGTAGCAGCTACACATTCCGCCATATCACCTTCTTCATTGCCAGGAAAGTTACGGTTCATATCAAGATCAAAGGTTGGAATACGTCTAGTTATCGATTCCATACCAAGAGGATTAACATAAGGATAAATATCTACAATACCATTTAAATGCTGAATGTTAGCATTTATTTTACGAATTAGTTCATAACAAACGAACTGCCCTTCCAATTCGTCACCATGGATTCCTGTGACGATACAGATACGTTTCTCCTTACCAGAAAGAGTTAGCGGAAGTAAACGATTTTTCTTAATGTCCATTGATTCTGCAACAGGCAGACCAACTGATATAACGTCTTTTATCATGTGATACTTCCTTTCTTTTATTTTACCATATTATGATACAATACAATCCAATAGGTGTCAAATTTTCGGATAAAATAAATCTATTCCTCAAATTCCATTGTTTTTCTTAAAGTTAGGGGCTATAATGTAACTTATCAGAAGGAAATCAAGCGACGCGAAGCGTCATTTGATTTCACATGATAAGTTAGCGATAGAACGAAGTTCTAGAGCTAGTGGGTGAACGGAGTGAAGCCACGTACTCCGAAGGAGTCATGTATTAGAGTTAGAGATAGAACATATTCAGAAAGGTAAATGAGGAATGGATATTAATTACGAATTATATAAAGTGTTTTATTATGTGGGGAAAACACTGAGCTTTTCGGAGGCATCAAAAGAATTATTTATCTCGCAATCAGCAGTTAGCCAGTCCATTAAAGTACTTGAGAAGAGACTGAATCAGACGTTGTTTATACGTAGTACAAAACGAGTAAAACTCACAAAAGAGGGTGAGATGTTATTTAAACATATAGAACCAGCGATTAATCTCATTAATCGTGGTGAAAGCCAGATTCTGGAGGCAGGAACTCTTAATGGTGGACAACTTCGAATCGGTGCAAGTGATACAATATGTCGTTATTACCTTGTTCCGTTTTTGAGTGACTTTCATCAAAAATATCCCAAAGTGCATATTAAAGTTACCAATGGTACCTCTTTACAATGTGTAGAGCTACTAGAATCTAATCAGGTAGATTTAATAGTGGTGAACTCACCTAACAGTCGTTTGAATACCATCAGTAACGTTGTAGAAGTAGGCGAGTTCCGTGATGTTTTCATTGTAAATAAGAAGTATTTTCCAAATGTAGAACGAGAGATGACATTAATAGAATTGAGAAATTATCCAATCCTTATGCTGAATAAACAATCTACAACAAGTGAGTTTCTTCATAGTTTATTCCTACAGCAGTCAATTGACTTAGCCCCTGCGATTGAACTTAATAGCAATGATTTGCTTATTGATATGGCTCGTATTGGGTTAGGAGTAGCTTTTGTTCCAGATTACTGTGTGAAAAATCTTGTGAATGTTGAAGACGAAGATATGATTATTCTTAATATGAAAGAAGAGCTTCCGGCGAGAAAACTTGTAGCAGCTTATAGTAATCAGATACCGTTAACATCGGCATCGCAGTACTTCTTAGATAGCTTGGCATCACAACCTTAGAATGTTTTGAGTGATTGTTTTGAGTGACATTGATAAAAAATTAAGTAAAAGTGAAGATTTTGTGAATTATGGCAATCAACTTGACGAATTGGACAAAGTTATATAGAATGAAACGTGTGTTATAATTAAGATAATATGGAGGAAATAAAGTGAATAAGTTTAAGAAGGTAAAATTCCTAGTACTTATGACTGTACTTGTTTGTAGTATGGCATTTGCTGCTGGATGTAGTAAAAAAGATTCAAAAGAAGAATCTAGTAAAACAGAAGATGGAACAGTTGATACAACGATCAACTATAAAAAAGATGATGTAGCGTTAACAGTTGATGGTGAGAAATTAACAATGGAAGAGATGCTTTACTATATCTATTCTTACGAATCACAAATAGATTACATGGATCAAATGTACCAATACTATTTTAATACTGGATATTGGGATATGGAAATTGAAGAAGGAAAAACAATCCGTCAAGATGCAAAAGATCAAACGATGGATACAGCAATCCGTTACGAAGTGTTATACAGAGAAGCACTTAAGAATGACTATTCTTTAACTGATGAAGAGATCGCAACAATCGAAGAGAATTCTGCTGCTGTTATTGAACAAATGTCAGAAGAACAACTTGCATTAACTGGATTTACAGAAGAAGCAGTTACAGCAATCCAAAAAAAATGGGCTGTAACAGATAAATATTATGAAGCATTAATTGATTCTTTCGATATCGATGATAAAGCAATTAAAAAAGGTATTGATAAAGAACAATATAAAGAATATAGTACTGAATACATTATGGTACCAACAGCAACAACTGATGAAGAAGGAAACTTAACACCAGTATCAGATGATGAAAAGAAGGCAGCCAAAGAAAAAATCGAAGCTATCTATGAAAAAGTAAAAGATAGCAAGAATTTAGAAGATGGTATCACTGATGGTGATTCAGATGTAAATTATACTGATTTATCATTCTTACCAAACGATGAGAATGAAACAACTAATAAAACATTCATGGAAGAAGCTATGAAACTTGCTAATGGAGAAATCAGTGGTATTGTAGAAACAGAAGAAGGTTACTACATTATTAAAATGGTTGATGATAGTGCAACTACAAGCTATGATGAAGCTGTAACTGCAGCTATAGACGAAGCAGAAGCTGCTCGTTTTGATGAAGAATTTGAGAAGATTAAAGAAGGCTACGATGTTAAAATTAATGAAGAAGTTTGGGACAAAGTAGTTTTAGGTAACAATACAATTGTTCCTGTATCAGCAGAGGATACAACAACAACAACTGACGATACAGCAGCAACTGATGACACAAGTGCATCAGATGGAGAATCTACAGAAGATACAAGTAAAAACAACTAATATTAAGCCTTTTGTCAAGTATAGAAGTGTGATTCATTGTGAATCTACTCAGATACTGGACAGAAGGCTATTTTTTTGCCTTAGTTTTATATGAAACAGTTATAAATCAAATCGCTTATATAAGGAAACCTAATTAGTAAATTGAATTATATTAATTTTATTTATAAAACTCAGTATGGTATAATAAGAGCAATGAAAAGATAGTAACCTATGTCAGCATAGCTGACGCACAGGCCGCAACAAGAATGCAAGAGTATTCTTAAAATTTATGTATGTCAGAAAGGTAAGGTAAGCGATGAGTAACGTAAAGAGAATCTATGTTGAGAAGAAAACACCATACGCTGTCAGAGCAAATGAACTGAAAGAAGAAATTAAGAGTTATCTTGGAATAAAAGGATTAGATACTGTACGTGAATTAATCCGTTACGATATTGAGAATTTAACAGAAGAAACTTATAAGAAGGCACTTGGCATTGTATTTTCTGAACCTCCTGTGGATGTATTATATGAAGAAGATTTTGAAAATAACAATGATGATAAAGTATTCTCTGTTGAATATCTACCTGGCCAATTTGATCAAAGAGCGGATTCCGCAGAACAATGTGTGAAACTATTGAATGAAAAAGAAGAACCAATTATTCGTTCTGCTACAACATATGTATTAACGGGAGAAATCTCAGATGAGGAATTTGACCGTGTGAAAGCATATTGTATCAACCCAGTTGATTCAAGAGAAAGCAATGCTGTAAAACCAGAAACATTGGTAGTTAAGTTTGATGAGCCAGCTGATGTTATTACATTTGATGGATTTAATCATATGGAAGAAAACGAATTGAATGAATTGTATCAATCTCTTAACCTCGCTATGACATTCAAAGATTTCCTTCATATTCAAAACTACTTTAAGAATGAAGAAAAACGTGATCCTTCTATGACTGAAATTCGTGTACTTGATACATATTGGTCTGATCATTGTCGTCATACAACATTCCTTACAGAGTTAAAGGATGTAGAATTCGAAGATGGTTTCTACAAAGCGCCTATTATGGCTACTTATAATCAATACACGAAAGATAGAGCAGTAATATATAAGGATAGAGATGATAAATATATTTCATTAATGGATATCGCATTAATGGCTATGAAGAAATTACGTGCAGATGGCAAGTTAGAAGATATGGAAGTTTCTGATGAAATCAATGCATGTTCTATTATCGTACCAGTGGAGATTGATGGCAAAGAAGAAGAGTGGCTAGTATTCTTTAAGAATGAGACGCATAACCACCCAACAGAAATCGAACCTTTCGGTGGAGCAGCAACTTGTCTTGGTGGAGCAATTCGTGATCCGTTATCTGGTAGAGGTTATGTATACCAAGCAATGCGTGTTACCGGTGCGGCAGATCCTACTGTTTCATTAAAGGAAACGTTGGAAGGTAAGTTGGCGCAAAGAAAGATAGTTACAGGCGCTGCAAAAGGCTATAGTTCATACGGAAATCAGATCGGTCTTGCAACAGGTTTAGTAGATGAAATCTATCATCCAAACTACGTAGCTAAGAGAATGGAAATCGGTGCTGTTATGGGTGCTGCACCAAGAAGAAACGTTATTCGTGAGAATTCTGATCCAGGCGATATCATCATTTTACTTGGTGGAAGAACAGGACGTGATGGTTGTGGTGGAGCAACAGGATCTTCGAAAGCACATACTACAAGTTCAATAGATACTTGTGGAGCAGAAGTTCAAAAGGGTAATGCCCCTACAGAAAGAAAGATTCAAAGATTATTCCGTCGTGAGGAAGTAAGTTCTATTATCAAGAAATGCAATGATTTTGGTGCGGGCGGTGTATCTGTAGCAATCGGTGAATTAGCAGATGGTTTACACATATTCATGGATAAAGTGCCTAAGAAATATGCTGGTCTTGATGGAACAGAATTATCAATCTCTGAATCACAAGAAAGAATGGCAGTTGTAGTTGATAAGAAAGATGTTGATAAGATGTTAGCATTTGCAGCGGAAGAAAACTTAGAAGCTGTTGAAGTTGCAGTTGTTACAGAAGAACCAAGATTAGTTATGATCTGGAGAGATAATGTGATCGTAAACATAAGTAGAGCGTTCCTTGATACAAACGGTGCTCACCAAGAAGCGAAAGCTACTGTTACGATGCCATCAAAAGAAGATAACTACTTACAAAAAGATGTTGTTGTAACGAACATGAAGGAAAAATGGTTAGAAGTACTTCATGACCTTAACGTTTGCTCTAAGAAAGGTCTTGTTGAGATGTTTGACAGTTCCATTGGAGCAGCTACCGTTGCAATGCCATTTGGTGGAAAATATCAATTAACTCCAATTCAAACGATGATAGCAAAACTTCCAGTGTTAAAAGGAAAATGCGATACAGTAACTATGATGAGTTACGGTTTTGATCCTTACTTATCAAGTTGGAGCCCATATCACGGATCAATCTATGCGATAATATCATCAGTAGCTAAGATTGTAGCATGTGGTGGAGATTTCTCTAAGATTCGATTCACATTCCAAGAATACTTTAGAAGACTTGGAACTGATGCAAAACGTTGGGGGGAACCAATGGCTGCATTATTAGGAGCATATGAAGCACAGATGAAACTTGGTTTACCATCTATAGGAGGTAAGGATAGTATGTCTGGAACCTTCAACGATATTGACGTTCCTCCAACATTAGTTTCCTTTGCAGTAGACATTGCAAAACAGCAAGACATCATAACTCCAGAATTCAAGAAGGCTGGTAGCAAGATTATTAAATTCAATATTGCAAAAGACGAATATGATATTCCTGTATTCGAACAAGTAATGGAATTATATGCACAGATTACAAAACTTGCAAACGAAAAAGTATTATTATCCGCGTATGCACTTGGCCTAGGTGGTGTAGTTGAAGCAGTTAGTAAGATGGCATTTGGTAATAAATTAGGCGTTACATTATGTGACAATGTTAAAGCAAGTGAATACTTCAAACCAGAATACGGTTGTATCGTTGCTGAAGTCTCTGAAGCGGATATGAATAAGATTACAGCAGTTTACGAAGTAATCGGTGAAGTGACAGAACAAGCAGCTTTCGTATATGGTGACGTAGTAATTACCATGGAAGAAGCATTATCATCTTGGACAGAAACATTAGAGAACGTATTCCCTACTAAGTCAGAAGGGGAGAATGGAGCATTAGAAACGAAATTATTCGATGCAAAGACAATTTACACAGCAAAAACAAAGATTGCAAGACCACAGGTATTTGTTCCGGTATTCCCAGGTACAAACTGTGAGTATGACGTAACAAAAGCATTTGAAAAAGCTGGTGCTGATGTATCTACAGTGGTTTTTCGCAACTTAAGTGAAAGTGATATAACTGAGTCAGTTAAAGCATTCACAGAAGAGATTAATAAATCACAAATCATCATGTTCCCAGGTGGTTTCAGTGCAGGTGATGAACCAGATGGTTCTGCCAAATTCATTGCTTCGGTATTCCGTAATGAAGCAATCAAAGAAGCAACAAACAATTTATTAAAACAAAGAGATGGTCTTGTCCTTGGTATTTGTAATGGTTTCCAAGCCTTAATCAAATTAGGTCTAGTACCTTATGGAGAAATCACGGATATAACCGCAGATACGCCAACACTTACAACAAACCGTATTGGACGTCATATTAGTAAGTCTGTTTACACTAAAGTCGTAACAAACAAATCACCTTGGTTATCTAAGGCTGAACTTGGTGGTGTGTATTCTATTCCAGCATCACATGGTGAAGGTCGTTTTGTAGCCAATGACGAATGGTTACAGAAGTTGTTTGCAAATGGTCAAGTTGCAACACAATATGTTGATGTGAATGGTAATCCGAGCATGAATGAAGATTACAATCCTAATGGTTCTTATTGTGCAATCGAAGGTATCACAAGTCCAGATGGTCGTGTACTTGGTAAGATGGCTCATTCAGAACGTATCGGAGATGGAGTTGCTATGAATATCTTTGGAAATCAAAATCAATTGATTTTTGAAGCAGGTGTTGAATACTTTACAAAATAAACTGATATAAAGGAAGGTAACTGATTGAAGTTACCTTCCTTTTCGCAATAAAGATTATGTTAATATAGAAGATAAATTATAAAATTATAACTTGTACAAAATAGATAAAATGAGTTTGTATAAATGCAATAAAGACGTTGAAATTTTTTGAGAACATCTGGTTACAATGGCAAAAACAAGTAAAGAATAGTCTATATTGTTACATAAATATTAAAAATAAGTAAAATTATTTACATGCTTAATTATTAGAAGCATGATATAATATAATTAATAAGAAGCAGTTCAGCTGCTATAAGGATTAAAAAGTTTAAGAACTTTATTAAAGAAATCGGTTATAACAGTGCAAGAAGAGTCGAATTGTGATTCTTTTTTTGTTGTATTTTTATTGAAAATTAAGGTCTAGTGACATAAATCAAATGAATGGGGGTGTATGTGTGCAGACAGAAACTTTTTTTTCCTGTGATGAGTTAAATCCGACTGTTTATTTTGTAAGCAAACAAAAGAGAGTGAAAGAGTGTATCTATCACGATCATGATATCCCGCAAATAAGTGTCATTTTATCGGGCAAAGGAAAATATTTAATAGATGATGAATTATGTGAAGTGGAAGCGGGAGATGTATTGTTCTTTGATTCAGGTGTAAAACATCATAATGTTGTGACGAATGTAAAAGAGCCGATGGTTGAATTTTTTGTTGGCTTTTCAGATATACATTTCCATAATACGCCTGAGAATTCAATGGATTTTGGTGTATACCCTAAAATCATGCATATGAAATCGCGTATGAAACAAGAAGTGAATAAAATCTGTTATGAAATGATTGCTGAATATCAATCAGGGCAGCCTGGAAAAGAGTTTATGGTTAAAGCGTATATGACTCAGCTACTAGTACAAGTTGTACGTGGATTAACTATTAATGTGCAGAAATCCGAGGTTGAGCATTTTGAAACATATAATAGAAGTTATGCTGTTAGAAGAATCATTAATTATTTGAATGAGAACTATGAACAACGTATATCGCTTGAGCAAATAGCGCATAATATGTATCTCAGTCCAGTATACATATCAAAGATATTCAAGGAAGAGACTGGAGAGTCTCCAATTAATTATCTAATTAAGATTAGACTCGAAAGAGCAAAGGAACTTTTACAAACGACTAACAGTAAAAGTATTAAGAGTATAGCAAAGCAAGTTGGTTATGACGATGTATACCATTTTAGTAAATTATTTAAGAAATATTATGGTATATCTCCGCTCTATTATAAGAAGAATATAAGAGAGAAGATGAATGCATAATAAGAAAGGGGTTTAAGAATCACGATGGATATGTACGAAGCGATATGGAAGAGAAAGTCAATCTATCATTACAGTATGGAAGCATTGGATGAACAAATGCTTAGAAATATTCGTGCATTTTTAGATCGTCAGATTCTCATTAAAGAGGATTGCAAAGTCGAATATGCAATCTTGTGCCAAATGGACCAAAAGAAACCTATAAGAAATGAACTTGGAGTAGAAGCGCCATACTTTATGGTAATCTATGAGCATGAACTTGAAAGGTATTATTTGAATGCAGGCTATCTACTTGGACAATTATCATTATATATTACGTCAAAAGGGCTTGGGAGCTGCTTGGTTAATATGTCTTTTGGTAAGCGTGGGAAAGGCGATAGGAGAATTGTTGCTGCACTAGCATTTGGTAAACCTAGAACGAGTTCTAGGTTAGAAGGACATAAACCGAAACGGATTCCAATTGATTACCTGTGTGTTTATAAAGAAGATGTGAACCAAGATATTAAAAAAGTTATTAAAGCGGCAAGCGCATCCCCATCCTGTATGAATAGTCAACCATGGCGATTCGTAGTATATCATAATCGAATTCATATATTCTTGAAGAAAGATCGCATGATCAAGAAATGGTTCCACTCGGAACAGATGATAGATATGGGATTCATGTTATCAAATCTCTTGATGGAAGCAGAGAACTTATGGTTAACATCTACAATTGAGTATGTAGATAATCTGTCTGAGAGACCAGTAAAGAATTATGTATATATATTGAGCGTAGTGTTTGAATAATATAAAAAACAATCTTAATGAGAATTAATAGGAGTCATAATTAGAGTCCTGATAAAACCTCATTAAGATTGTTTTTTTTACTTCGCACATGAAGATTTTGATGTGCGAAGTTAGAGTTGTTTTATTGTATAGTAGTTTTAATAGTTGTTAGATTATTTATAGCCTCTTCATCGGTATCACCATAGATAGATTTGTATAAATCAATTATATTGGCATCCCAATCAAGAAGAATTGGCCATGTAGTATTTTCGTATTTTTTTGGAGATTCATAAGTTCCTTCAATAGGAATGGATTTCATCTCTACTGTAGAGACGTTAATCTCTAACATAGCAGTGATTAGATTCTCAATCTGTCTGGTAGAAAGGTTTGTTTTTACATATCCTAAACAAGTATTGGTCGTATTTATTAATTGTACAATACCTTGGCTTTTATACTTTTCAAAGATTGCATTTAATAGACGTCTTTGACGTAAGGTACGTCCAAAATCGTTATTCACGCCGTCGTAGGTAGGTACTTTACGAACTCTGCAATAACCTAGTGCTTGGTTACCGTTTAATAGATTTATTCCCTCTTTAACATTACGATACGCTTTGTTTGAGATATAGTTAGTAGTATTCAAATATTGAGCTTCTTCTGCACCTAATTGAATCTCTACACCACCTAAAGTATCAACAATCTTTTCGAATGATCCAAAATTAACAGCTGCATAACCATCTAGGTGAATCTTATAATTTTGTTCAATGGTATCCCTTAAAAGTTCAATTCCACCATGTGCATATGCGGCATTAAGTTTCGTGCTTTTCCAACCTGGAACACTCACATAAGAATCTCTCATGAGAGAAGATAGTTGTACGGTGTGGTCTCTTGTATTGATAGATGCAATCATCATAGTATCAGTATTTCTAGCGCCAAATAATTCTTCAATACCAATTAATAAGATGTTAGTAACATAATCTTCCTTACGACCAACAATTTCTCTGGTATTCCAATCATACTCGCTTACTTCTTCGCTTTCATCGATGTCTGGTGTTGTAGGATCATCTTTGTTAACGGAACTTGATATATAATTTGCAATTAGTTTCGTTATAAGACGATTGCCTGTTTTAGTGAAGATAAGAAATGAAGCGAAAAGGATAATACATGTTAATATTCCAATAAAAATCTTAAGACCTGTGCGTTTTTTCTTTTTCTTTGGATAATCATTTAAGTTTGGCATATTGTTTGTATTAAAATCTTCTTCCTCCCTGTTCATTATTTCGTCTTCTTCTATCTGTTCGTTGACTTGCTGTTTTAGTGATTCCTTGATATTATAGATTTCGTCATCAAAACTAAAATCGGTTTGAATTTTTAAATCTTTTATATCATAGGATTTATCATTATATTTTTCTTTCATAAAGTAAATTATCCCCTGTTATCTGATATAATATTACATGATAATATATTTTTCTCTTCTATTAAACCACATTTTTGGAAAAAATGTATTAAGAAGTCATATATATCTTATGAATTATTCTTATGAAATTCTTATGATTTTCTTAAGTTGATTAAAAACGGATATTTATGGTAAAAAAGTAACTCTACGGAGCGTTGATTGAAAAACTATTAATCATTGAGTATGATATTGAAGTGAGGAGGTAGTGTGAAAACTATTTTTCACATGTTATGGAAAGGCAGGGTCATTAAATTGGATTGTTTAAAAGTGGGAAAGTTAATTCATCGCTTGCGTATTGAAAAATGCTATACGCAAAAACAATTAGCAGATGCTATGAATATAAGTGATAAGACAATATCAAAGTGGGAGAGAGGGCTTGGTTGTCCTGATGTTTCCTTGCTCCGTGGGTTATCGGATGTGTTAGGCGTTAATATTGAGCAGATATTATTAGGTGAATTAGAGAAAAATGAAGTGGATGGAGGAAATATGAAAAAAACAAAATTTTATGTATGCCCAAATTGTGGAAACATTCTAACTGCAACAGGAGAGGCAGATATATCATGCTGTGGTCGTAAATTAAGTGCATCAGTAGCAAAGCCAAGTGATGATAAACACAACATTAATGTTGAGATTATAGATGATGAGTTTTATATTACATTTGATCATGAAATGACGAAAGAGCATTATCTTAATTTCATTGCTTACGTTACCTATGACAAAGTGCTATTAGTAAAACTATACCCAGAACAGGGTGGTGAAGTACGCATGCCAAGATTACGTGGAGGTAAATTTTACTTTGGTTGTAATAAACATGGTTTGTGGCTAGATGGTAGTGTGAGAAGCTAGAATTTTATTAAAAAGTATAGAATTAAATAATTTGTTGTTGACAAAAGGCAAGGTTTACGGTAAAATGTATATTGTCTTTGACAACAACAGAATATGCGCGAGTGGCTCAGTGGTGGAGTATCGCCTTGCCAAGGCGAGGGTCGCGGGTTCGAATCCCGTCTCGCGCTTAATTTATTTCGTCAGAAGTCCTTTATCTATAAGGCTTCTGGCGATTTTTCATTTCTGGAGTTTTGAGTACCCATGAGTACGTCGCTTCCATTCATCTCTGAAAGAGCACTTATAATCTGCTTTGATGTTTTCTGTTTGCCTTGATTATTTAATATGTAGGTGCGAGTAGTAGCAATATCATTGTGTCCAAGATACCACCGTATATCTTCGATTGGTACACCCTTTCTATCCATCTCAGACGCTACCGTCCTACGGATATCATGAGCAGATTTCACGGGGGTTCCTGCACGTGTGCATTGCGCACGAATACAGTTATCAACCTCACGAATCTTTGTCCTACCTTCTTCATCACAGAAGATAAAATCATCTTCGGAATAACCTGCCTCTTTATTAATCCGTTTTACGGTCTGAAACAGGTTTATCTCATAATCACTCAATGGGAGATAACGGTCACCAGCTGGGCTTTTCTTTTTAGTATACTCGCAGATGGTCACTTTGAGCTTTCCGCTTTCATCCTCGACAAGGCTTTCCATACGATGGATGTGTATTTCCCGGGCTTTCCAATCAATATCCGACCATTTCAGCGCAACTGCTTCACCAATTCTAAGACCAAGCTTGAACAGAAGAAATACCGCATAGGCATCAGTCTCATATGGCATCTGCATTAACCGCTTATTCAACTGCTTGAAGAGCTTTTCTTTTTCCTCCGGTAGATATACCCTGCTTTCATCCTTTGGATTATTCGGCGGTCTACATCCATTCACCTTGATTTCAATATCATCAAAGGGATTAGATAAGATTAAGCCTTTCTTCTTGGCATACTTCATAATGTCTTTGAAAATCAGCTTCATATTATCTAGCTCTTTCTTGGTCAAGTTATATTTGCTGATACAGCCATGGAAGAAATCCTCGATATCTTCTACTGTGATTCTGTCAACGGATTTTCTGACGATTTTCGTGCTTTCGTAATACTTCTCCCAATGATTACGGTTTCTCTGAATAGTTCTGCTACTAAGATTCATATCCTTACGCTTCTTTATCCATAGCGGATATAAGAGTTCCATGGTTTCTTTCTTTACTGGAAAATAATTTTTGTATAGCTTCTGATAAATCCCATCCTCGGTGTATGAAGTAATCTTAATCCTTTTATTTACTTCACTATCATGGACATAGGTCATCCAGCGTCCACCTTCCTTAACCGGTGGTGTTATCTGGTATGGATGCTTTTGTAATACTTTTTCTTTCTTCATTTCATTTACTATACTTTCCAGCACATCCGACTCCATTGTACCGCAAGTAAAGTATTCTTGCAAAAGTTTTTTTTCTTCCAGATTGATTTGTTTCATACAAAATGCCTCACCTTAAAATAAGATGGCATTTTTGTTTGTTATCATTTTTAAAATTTTGTTTGTTATTTTTGTTTCTATGCTTCAATTAAAAAATGCAAGATTATTTTAAAAACAAGGAATTATTCAGGTAATGCTCGGCTATGACGCTGATTCTATTATGTCCGAGTGCCTTAGAAGTGATTTTCATCGCTTCTTTATCATACCAGAGCCCCTTTTTATCCTTCCTGCAATAATAACAGTCATACTTCGGTATCTGGTCAAGCGGTCTCGCATTCGCAAGATAGATGGCAGTTGCATAATCTCCACGATAGGAATGAATATCAGCTGCATTATGTATCTTATCCCAGACCTTTTTATTCCCTGCCTTATTCATTAATTGGACCACTAAATCAACATTCCCTATTACCGGTACTTCACGATACTTTCCGCCTTTAGAACCGGAACGAACAATGATAAAATACTGCCCATCCTCTTCTTTTAAACAGTTTCCTATTAAAGCGGCAAGTTCTGCACGTCTTAATCCGGTGGCACGGCAGAATTCGACCAGTTCCCTGTTATTTGTTTCAGAGAAATGCTTATCCCTTTTCTTGGTTCCTCGGCTTCTTTTGATATCTGCTCTTAATCTACAATCTGTTTTTATAAATTCAGTGGTAGAACATCCGAAGATCTTGGCAAGGGAGCTTGCTTCTAACTTCTGTGTACTTGCAGAGAGAGCTTTCCTGGTTTCCAGCCATTCATTAACATGGCTCCTGCATTGTTCCAATGTTTTACACCGATATTTTTCTTTGCACCAGAGTACAAAATAGCAACCATGTTTTAAATAGTTACGGTAGGTCTCCCAGCTATAAATATAATTTGACGTAATTTCCTTTTTCTCATTTTCAGAGAGTTTATCCTGATGTTTTGAACGACCAATCGCAAGCATACTGTCCAAAGCTTGTTTGACTTGGTCAACTAAAGGTACTTTGTTCTTGTGTGACATAGTGATTCCTTTCTCACGTTCATTCGTGCTAAATATATGTGGTCAACAGGTATCTGTTAAAGCTAAGCACAACCCACTCTTATTTATACAATCTTATGGACGATTGTTTTGCCACGAAACACTTTGTGTTCCAGAAAGAAATTTATAAAGGGTTCCTTCATTCCCTACCATACTTCTTTGGCGGAGTCGTATGGCGAAATCTCCTTTGAGATGATTATTAAGTACAAGGATGTTTCTTCCATCCTTCAACTCATTTTGTTTTGTTAATTTAAATTAACAAAACTCAGTTTGTTTGTTTCTCCCTTCTTCTTTGATGCTAAGAATATGATTGAATCACTTGTTCGATATATGAAAAATGGTATAAAAAATCCCAATAACCGTTTACCCATACATAAATGTGATGTGTAACCGTTATTGGAATATGTTGTAATTAATAAAATAGCCTGTTATAATAGGTAAAGTTATTGTAATAATTCATACAATTATTTACTTGAACGGAGGAATAATATGATTAAAATAAACGAAGAAGATACCATTAAGCTAAGCAAGCTATGTTCCTGCAAAAAAGACGATATTATGCTGTTATGGTTTCTTGAGGGTAATCCTAGCTGTACTGCATGGGTAGATGACATCGAGCAACCAGAAGAAGCAATAATTATTGCAGCAGATTTCTGCTACCTTTTAGGGGAGATAAAACATCCAGACGATATAAAACAGATACTGGAAACAAATGCCCACTATAAAATTATAAATCCATGTGGAGAACAATGGGTTACATATTTGAATGAATATTTATCGGAAAAATTACATTTTTCCAAGAGATATTCATTAAAACATGAGCCTGATGTTTTTGACAAGAACCATTTAAAACAATTGGTCGAGAATGTTATCCCTGAATATGAAATTAAATTAATCGATGAAGATATTTATAAAGAGGTTCTTAATATTGACTGGGCTGCTGATGGTTGTTGCTTTTATAGGTCATATAAGGATTTCAAGGAAAAGGGGCTGGGATATGTTGCTTATAAAGATGGACAACTTATCTGCATAGCATCCTCGTATAATACATATAAAAGTACTATAGGTGTTACTATAGGAACATTAGAGGAGTATAGAAGAAAAGGTATTGCAGCTGCATGTGCTGCTTCTTTAATCTTAGAATGTTTAAAGAGAGGTATTTACCCTGCATGGGAAGCAGCAAATATGGCTTCAGTAGCTTTAGCAGAAAAATTGGGCTATCATTTTGATAAGGAATATGATATTCAAATCCTTATGTAAGTATTAAAACGTAATATTTCATTTTATGATATTACTGGTTATCTGTAATAGTTTATATTGAGTACCCTCTTGAGTACGTTAAAAATGGATGTGTCGGAAAGTCCCTTTCTATCAGTATTTTTTAGAGGGGATAGAATTCGAATCCCGTCTCGCGCTTAATTTAAAAGTATCGCTAATTCTTATAAAATCAAGGATTAGCGATGTTTTGTTGCTTGAAAAACATGTGTGCAAGGTAATTTGACGTTGATTTCTTTCATAATGCCCTGTTCATGTATGAGCGCGTTCTGCTTTCTTATCTGCTTGCTTCGATTGACCAATCGCAAGCTTTGATTTTAGCATTTCTACTACATGATGAACGAAGGATTCATGTTTCTTTTCTCTGTTACGAGCCATAAAAACATCTTCCCATTCCTTTGATTGAATTATTATAATTAAAATTGAGCATGTGTCACATGTTGGGTAAAGGCTTTTCTTCTGACGGATATGCAGAAAAAGGAAAAGCGGAAGAGATGAAACAATCCCGACTTTGAATTTCAAAGCCGATACATTTTGATGCAACAAAAAGACAAAGTGGGTCTTATTTAGAAGATATACTTCTGATAGGACCCATTTTTGCGTATCCAGATTGAATCACCGCATATAATACAAATCCAAAACAAAAAATTTATAAAGTTTAGAAAGTATTGTTTGCTTTTGGGTGAAAAATTCCAGATTTTATGTTATGATATCGTTGTGGTTTATATATAGAGCGTAACAGTTAATACATATTTTGTATCTAAAAAAATAGTAGACAAGGCCAAGCGAATTTATTATCAAAATTCGTATGAAATGGCGCATGTGGAAATGTGTATACCGTTTTAAAACAATAAAATAATAATTTAGGAGGAGTAGCAAATGAGTAAGTACGAAGAAGGGTTAAAATTAATTGAAGAGAGGTGCGGCAACGGCAAAGACAATATGATCTCCCTCGCAACTATCGCGATGGAACCGAACACTGATGGAAAATCTCGACCTTATGTCCGTGATGTGGACGCTTATTATGAAGACGGAGTGTTTTATATTGTTACTTGGGCAAAATCAAATAAAATGCAGCAAATAGAGCAAAACCCGGAAGTTGCGTTTACGGTTTGCGGCGAGTGGTTTTCTGGTAATGGAATAGGTGAAAACCTCGGTTGGGTTTTAGATCCGAAAAACACTGAAATAAGGACTAAACTACGTAAGGTTTTTGAGGCATGGTATGACTATGCGAACAATGAACAAGATGAAAACTGCTGTATTTTGGCGATCCGCATCACAAGATGCACGGTAATTAAAGACCACGGCGCTGTGCGTTATAATATGGACTTTGAGAATAAAGTAGAGACTGATGAAGGGATCATTCTATAATACAGGGATTTGTAGTACATATTATTTATATTAGGGGGATTAGTGTTATGGATGATGAATTGAAAATCAAAATGTACTCATTTACGGTGGATTGCAAAGACCCGCATGAATTAGCAAAATTTTATGCGGCGTTGCTCAAGTGGGAAATAATGTTTGCTGATGAAGAATGGGCATGTGTATGTGCTCCAGGAACCAAACAAGGAACATATCCTGGTATATTGTTTCAACGGAATCCTGAGTATAAACCGCCTGTGTGGCCGGATGAGCCTGAAGCTCAACAACAAATGGCACATTTAGACTTTGCCGTTAATGATTTAGAAAAAGCAGTTCAATATGCAATTTATTGTGGAGCAACAATCGCAGATGAGCAATTTTCTGATAATTGGAGAGTCATGTTTGACCCCGCCGGACACCCTTTTTGTTTATGTCAAATGAAATCAATTATGGAGAGTGAACATTTTGGGTTGTTATAGATAATGGTGGACATATAACCCAGATGCTAATTTATATGAAGGTATTGGTGTTACTGCTGGATTGGTAGATTTTATATTGAGATATGTAGATGAGACTTCAGAACTTTACGAATATGCATTAAAACTGGCAGAAAAATTGATTCATAGATTGGACACGGGAAAACAATTGGGTGAGATGGAAGTAGCTGGATATATGATTTTAAGTGATGTTTTAAAGATGCTTGATATATTCCATAGATTTGATTTAAACAGTGTAGATAAAAGAATCAAGGGACTTATAAATACTACTATAGAGCATGACATCTCAAAATGGATTTATCATTGTAAAACACCTCGTGATTTTATTGATTCACCAGATAGTAAGTTTTATATGGATAATAAAGAGATTACCGATTGTGAATTAGATTACATAATTGATACACGTATGAACAAAGGAGTATGGAATATTTCTTGGAGTTGGTTTGATAATAACGAAAAATGTGCGAAAGAATTTGACATTACTGAGAATTGGTGGAAAGTAGATTTGGCAATCACTACATTGCTTCACTTAAGAAACTTTAATCGAATCGAGAAATGAATTATTAAGGGTTTAAGCTTGTCGGGAGCCTAAGCCCTCTTTTCATTTAAAACCTTTGCCAGATTAGATGGATGATTATATTTGTTTCAAAATATAGAAAAGCACGATTTATGGAGGCTACAGTTATGAAGATTAAGAAGATAAATACCCCAAGATTATATCTGAGAGGGTTTGAAAAAATAGACGTTGGATTTGCAATGAGTGTTTGGAATGACCCTGAAATGGGAGAATATCTACCAGACCCATCGCTTGATAATATGGATGAAGAATATCGTAATTCACTGGAAACCTTGGGTGATGATGAGACATGTTGTTATCTCATATCTGAATCAAAAAAGACAGGCGATAGAATTGGAACATGTAGTTTTATACCAAGTAGTGATGGAGTTACATATGATATTGCCTATTGCGTACATAAAAAGTACTGGAGAAATGGTTATGCAACAGAAATGGCACAAGGGATGATATATTATGCCAAACAACATGATGCTAAAAAAATAACAGTTGTTGTTAATAAGGATAATGGAGCGTCAAATGCAATTGTAAAAAAACTTGGATTTAAGATAGTTGGAGAAAGGTCATATAAAAAGAGTGGAACAAATATAGAGTTTTCAGACTATGAATATGAACTTGATTTAAATGAATAGTATACTATATTGCTAGAGCTTTATTTATAATAATAAAGCTCTCTTGTTTATAACAAGAATTATAAATATAAATTATTAATGATAGGCAGGTATATTATGAGGGCAGAGAAAGATTCACGTATACGGGCGGTATTTATGAATGGTTTTCACACTAACCCAAACGCCCCGAAAGATAAATTTTAATTTGTGGAGGGATTGACAATGATTACAACTGTGATTTTTGATTTAGATGGATTACTTGTTGATACTGAAATTATTTCCTATAATATTTATAAAGAATTATTAGCTGAAAACGGGTATGAATACACAATAGAGGAATATGCTCAAAATTATAGTGGAAAAACAGAAGTAAAGAATGTTACAAAATTAATTGAAACTTATCAGCTTCCGTGGACATTAGAAAGAGGATTGGAGAATGTTTTAGAGGTTGAAAATAGACTTCTTGCAAAAGGGGTTGATTTAAAGCGAGGAGCAAAAGAACTTCTAACATATTTAAAGGAAAATAATTATAATATAGCAATTGCTTCATCAAGTACAGAAGAAAGAGCTTTGAATATTTTAAAACAGCATAATATCAAAGAATATTTTGATAAATTTGTCTTTGGTTATGAAGTTGAAAAAGGCAAACCTAGTCCAGATATATTTTTAAAAGCATGTGAAAAACTTGGAGAAATTCCACAGAATTGTTTGGTTTTAGAGGACAGTGAAATAGGAATACTTTCAGCATATTCTGCCAATATACCAGTAATATGCATTCCAGATATGAAGATTCCAAAAAAAGAATTTTTAGATAAAACAGTTTCTGTACTTAACTCTTTAGATGAAGTTATATTGTTTCTTTCAAATATGATTTAAACTATAAAAACGCAATTTACGTATGAAAATAATAGAGTGTGAAATATGAATTTAATAGGAGAAATGATGAGTAAAAATGAGCAATGGTTACAATGGGCGATAGAGTTACAAAGTCTTTCACAAGCAGGATTAACTTACGGAAAAGATATATATGATAAGGAACGATATGAGCGAATCAGAGGAATTTCTGCAGAAATGGTTTCACACATGACTGATATTCCAGTTGAAAAAGTTAAAGACCTTTTCTGTAATGAAAGTGGATATCAAACACCGAAACTTGATACCCGTGCCGCCATTTTTGAAAACGGAAAAATTCTTCTTGTTCATGAAAACAACGGCAAATGGTCGCTTCCTGGAGGCTGGGTTGATGTCAATGTTTCTGTAGGTGAAAATGTTGTAAAAGAGGTTAAGGAAGAAGCTGGATTGGATGTTGTTGCCGAAAAAGTTATTGCTATTCAAGACAGAGCAAAACATAATCTTCCTGTTTATGCTTACGGAGTATGTAAAGTCTTTGTTCAATGTTCAGTAATTGGGGGACAATTTGAGCAGAATATCGAAACAACAGAATATCGGTATTTTTCCATAGAGGAATTGCCAGACCTTGCAACCGAGAAAAATACCAAAGAACAAATCAAAATGTGTTTTGATGCCTATTATTCTAATAGTTGGAAAACCATATTAGATTAAAATAGCAATTTATAGAACTAAAAAGAAAGGAGAACTTAGTAGACAGTAATTTGTGTAAAACAAATAAAAAAGACTGCCCAATGTTATTGATAGATATTTTGAAAACAGATGGTACCGAATATTGTATCACTTTTGAATGGATTAAAACGATACCTAGATATGGAAAATTATCTATGATATGTTCTATTAAATAGGAAAATATTGGACTTGTAATTTGTAGCGAGATTGATTGGAATGTAACTAATGCGGCATTTTATATTGAAGAAATTGATATAAACTGGAGTACCCCTAACGTAGAGGGGTACTCCGTTGACTGATTTATTAGATTGTTAACTTTCTACTTGTTTTAGATTATATAATAAAGCATTAAATCCACCATAAAATTCTACTGAGCAATTATTTCCCTCTGTGTATTGCATTACTACTTTGTTAATAGCTTCGGATTTGTCTTTCTCTATTTTAAGAGGAAAATCAACGCTTGAATGTTTTTCTAATAATGTCCAATAATCATCTAACAAATTATAAGATGATTGATCAAGATTTTCTATTGTATCAGTACTCCTCCAAGTCACAAAATTATTCTTTTTTACATCAACCCAATAAGTTCCATCAGTTCCTACTAACTCAGTAATTTTCTCTTTTATTTTATCAATATTAATTCCAGTAAATATGACTTGGATTGAATTTAAAGTTTCAGAATGATAAGGATAATAGGAGACGGTAATTGCAGAATCAAACTTTAATCTGATTTGAGCTATTTCGTCTGTGTAATCAAGAATGCTTACAACAGGAGATAGGCTATACATTATATTATTATCGCTACCTATAGATTCGAATGTATAATCAGTAAGTTTTTGTTTACACTCATCTACACTCATTCCCCAAGATAGTGAATTTATTGGAGAAGAGATACCATAGGTTGTTGAGCTATCTTTTGTTTTACTTGCACACGATGTGAGAAGAATGAGTGAAAAGAAGAATAATAACACTGTGGTAAACTTTAGTTTGTTCATCTTAAACTTATATTCCTCCTTTTTGGTAGTACTCTTATATTCTAGTATAGAAGTATGGTTTGATAATGCAAGTGACTAAGCACGGTTGGGATGTATAGAGACATAATTGGTAGATAAGACCCTTGCTGGGGTGATAGATTTGAGACTTCGTATAATTTTCTTTTTTTCTGGATTATGTTGGAAATATAATATATAATTAACTACATAGATCAGAGAAAATTAGATAAACATAAGATAAAAATTGAATCGAAAACTATTAGTACTTTGCGAAAGGAGGTTAGTGTGAAAGATGAATCTTTCACACGCAAATTTGTGCCTGCGGCCCAAAGTTTGCAGGCTATGGAAAGGCATGGTTATTATTATGGACTTTAGAAAAGTCTTTGACAGTATTCCAGAACAATTCGATGAATGGAGACCGCGATATTGCGATGAGCTTTTTGCAGAGCTCATAGAATATGCAAATCTCGGCCCTGGGAAAACAGTGCTTGAAGTCGGGCCAGGTACTGGACAAGCTACAGAACCTATTTTAAAGACAGGTTGTTCTTATTTAGCAATCGATATAGGGGAGAATTTTACAGAGTTTATGAAAAATAAGTTTAGCTCTTATGAAAATTTTCAAATCGTTAATGCTGACTTTGAAACTTATGATTTTGAAAATGCTCAATTTGATTTGGTATATTCAGCCGCGGCATTTCAATGGATACCGGAGGAAATCGGATACCCAAAGGCGTATGATTTATTAAAAAGTAACGGAACGTTTGCTATGTTTATGATGAGGGCTGATATACAGCCCGGTGGAGGATATACGGATGAACCGCTGTATAACAAATTACAAGAAGTATATTCTGAGTTCTTTCATCCGGTAACTGAGTACAAATGTAAATTGGATTATGATGTACGTGACAAATATGGTTTTGCTAACCTTGAACGTCGTGAATACCGAAAAACAAGAGAGTACAGTGCAGACGAATATGTTTCTTTAATCGGAACACATGCCGATCATATAACACTTCAAGAACCGTATAAGACAAAGTTTTATGAAGGTATCAGAGAAGCAATTCACAGTTTCGGTAATAAGATAACACTCTATGATAAAATAACGATGTATTTGGCGAGAAAGCCGTAACGAATAAAGAAGAGGAGCAAGACATAGAATTTGTTCCTGTTTATATGGATTTATTAAAAGAAAATAGAAAGTAAAAATAATACTTAATATGGAGGTTATAATATGGAATTTAGAATAATATCACTACCAGTTTTCAAGGCGGCTTCATCGGGCGTAGATAAGAATTTTGATTTTTCTCCTACAGGTGTTTTAGGTAAATTTGATACATATTTTTCATCTATCAAGCCATCAGATAGAGATAGTTTTTTACCGCGTGATTTTTTATATTATGATGAAGAAAAACAAGGAATGGTATGGATCTGGGCATTGAGTGAGGATATGGATGCTGATGGAAATGAAGTGATTGATTTTGACGGTGGTTACTACTTAACTTATGCATATAAAGATGGTGATGAAGAGGCCAATGGAAAATTATATAGTGATGCATTAAAGTATATTGAAGAATCAGACATTTTTGAAATTGATGTTAGACCGAACCATTATGCAATGGGGCATATTATTACTCCTGCTGAGATTATTAAGGCTCAAGGTTGGGCGCAAATGGAAACGTTTATACCAATTAAGCTGAAAGATAAATAATTCATACAATTGCACTGTACGTTTTGGTGAGCAAAAGGCCATCGATATAGCTAATCATATTGAACATATACCAGAAGTTGAAAAGGAGAGTATTTAAATGAAAAAAGAGTTTTCAACATGTCCTACGACGATTGATGAAAAGGAACTGTATGGGTTTGTGTGGCAAGAATTTGTTACGGCAATTCCAAGTCCATTAGTGTTAGTTACAAGCTATAAAGATAATGGAAAGACAAATGCGGCTATGCAATCGTGGACAACATTCGTAAGTGAAGATGGTTTTTATTGTATCTTTGCAAGTGTTAATAAGAACCAGCATATGTACAAAACGATAAAGGAGAATAAACATCTTGTTATCAATTTCCCGTCTGCAGATATCTATATGAAATGCATAGATACCATCAATAATAATGGGCCTGATGACGATGAAATCGAATTATCGGGTTTAACTGCAGAAAAAGCAAGTATGGTAAATGCACCAAGAATAAAGGAATGTTTCTTAAATCTTGAATGTGAATATGTATGGGAGAAGGAAATAACACCTAATGACTATCGTGTTGTGATGTGCGTTAAGGTTGTTAATGTTTGCATGGATGAAGAACATTATAATGTAGACAAAAAAGGACGATACGGAGAAACGGGATATTTATATAATATTCATTCTCCAAGGAATCCGGAAACAGGAAAAGAAGAAGATACATATGTGGGGATTATTCAAAAATATGCTACTTATGACGAGTTATAAAAACTCGTATGTAGTAATGAAAGTAAATAGATGAGGAGGGAGAATCACCATGATAATTAATAAGTGTACGAAAGAGTCTTTCGTAGTTATTGGAAAAGAGGGCTCAACAAATGATGGAGAAGGTTTTATTAAAAAATTGTGGGATGATGCCAATAGCCATTTTAATGAAGTTGAACAATTAGCAAAAAAAGATGATAATGGTAATATCGCTGGGATATGGGGAGCAATGTCGGATCTATCTCGTACATTTCTTCCGTGGGAAGATGGATTTACAAAAGGCCTATACCTTGCTGGAGTTGAATGTACAGACGAAGCAGAAGCCCCTGTCGGCTGGACGAAATGGGTAATACCTGGGTACGAATATGTTTATGTAGAAAATGAAGGTAATGAAACATTTCGAAGGGTAATTCAGTACTTAAAGGATAACAATCTTGCTCTTGTAGGTGCGGTTCATGATTTCAATTGTCCAGAAACGGGAAAAGGTTATGTGTTTTTCCCAATACGGAAATTATCTCATGCGAATGGAGAATAGATAAATGGCTTAACATTAACAAGTATAATTATCGTGTTTTCTGATTAAGAGGAGAAGACCTAGATTAATTCAAGGTTTTCTCTATTTTATATTTTGGTATTTAAGATATAGGGAATTTTGGCACAGAGGGATTGTAACAGAGGTGGGTAAATAGAGGGAGACGTATGATGGAATATAATAAAATTCTCAATAAAATTGCATCTGAATATCAAGAAATCTTAAGCGATAATTTAGTTGGAATATATGTACATGGTTCTATAGCATTTGGCTGTTTTAATCCGATTAAAAGTGATATTGATTTTATAGTAGTTGTAGCTAATTCACCGGCAATTGAAGAAAAAGAAGAATTAATAAAGACTCTGTTAGATTTATCATCAGACGCTCCATCAAAAGGCTTCGAGATGAGTTTGGTTTTATTAAGTGATTGCAGAAACTTTATCTATCCAACTCCATTCGAATTACATTATTCAAATGCCCATTTACAGAGATGTAAAAATAATTTGAGAGAATATTGTACATCAATGAATGGTATAGACAAGGATCTGGCGGCACATTTTACAGTTATAAAACATGTTGGATACACCTTAATTGGGAAACAAATACCAGATGTTTTTGGAGAGGTGCCTAAGGAGAATTATTTAGATAGCATTAAAGCTGATGTAGAGGATTCAAAAGCAGATGTCATTGAGAACCCAGTCTACATAATCTTAAATTTATGTCGTGTGCTTGCATATAAACAAAATGGCTTAGTTTTATCAAAGGAGCAAGGAGGATTATGGGGAATAGAAAATCTTCCGAAGCAATATATAGCATTGGTATCAAAAGCATTGAATAATTACAAATCAGAAGAAATAGAAGAAAATTTTGATAGTGAATTCTAGGCATATTAACAATTACTTACTTTGTTTTTTATGAAAAAAAACAATAGATTAGCAAAGATTGCATGATTCTTTCTTGAAAATATTTTGATTTTAAACTATATTAGTATAATGTTATCATACGAAACCAACTTAGCGGAGGATTAGACAACCCAATAAGTTTACATTAAGGAGTTAGTATATGAGAGAACTTAAAAGTATAGAGGAAAAAATTCTAGATAGTGCATTATATCTAATTGGGAAACAAGGAACTTGTAATGTTCCGATTCGAGCAATAGCTAAGGAAGCGGGCGTTAATGTTAGTGCAATTAATTATTACTTTGGTACGAAGGAAGAGATGCTTAGGAATACAAAGGAATTCTTTATTAATAATTCAATCGGAATCTATTCTATTCTCGATCAGGAGGAGTATCCTGAGGAGGAGAGACTTGTTTTGTTTGCGAATGAGATTATGGAATATACCATACATTATTCAGGATTGACCGCCATTTTTAAAGAGGCTGAACGATTAAAGGAGGAGGATGAGGTATCCAAGAGCATTATTGAGGTGACCAGAGAATTACATACAAAGATGAATAGGATTTTAAATTCTGTTGCAAAGAGTAATCCTTCTGTATCTCAATATAATAGTATCATTTTTATGGCTGCGTTAACTTATCCAGCAGAAAAACGAGATTCATTTGGTTATGACCATGAATTATTGACTAATAAAGAAAAAAGAATCGAGTATATCAAACATATTATTAATCTTATCAAGAAGTAAAAGCCAGATTATGAATATGTGAATTTCAAATCAGTTTAGTTACAAAAATCGAGAGGTGCTTACGATAGCGCCTCTTTTTGCATTGTAAGAAGCTTATTAGCTATGATCAGAAATAGTCTATTTTAAAAATTAAAACAAATTGTTTTAAACATATTGATTTAATTTCTCAAATAGACTATAATTGCAATATGAAACATTGTTAAAAATTTAATTATCAAAGAAAGGCGAGATATAATGAAGTATAATCATCTTTTTAGCTCAATTAAAATTAGAGGACTAGAATTAAAAAACCGTGTAGTATTTCCTGCAATGGGTACCAAAATGGCAACAGAAGACAAATTTGTTACCGACCAGATTATCGACTATCATGTAGCAAGAGTAGTAGGAGGTTGTGGACTCAATTTTACAGAAGTATGTAGTGTTTATAAGAAAGCTGCGCCAAAACATTTTATGGCAATATCTGAAGACAAATACATACCGGGTCTGAAGAAGTTGGCTGACGCAATCCATGAGGCAGGAGGAAAGGCAGGAGTTCAGCTATGGCTTGGTGGTTTTGCCGTGGCTAGTGATCCAGCAGCAATGATAATTGTACCTAGTGATACTCCAGTTAAAGGAACGGATCATGTGATTAAAGGTGCTAGTCTTGATACCATAAAAGAGGCAGTAGAAGCTTATGGCGAAGCTGCTAAACGTGCTGTAGAAGCCGGGTACGACACCCTGGAATTCCATGCAGGGCATAATTATGTACCCCATACTTTCCTAAGTCCATTCTTTAATCGTAGAACTGATGAGTATGGTGGATCCTTTGAAAATCGTGCACGTTTCTCTTTAGAATGCATTCGTTCCATTCGTAATAATATACCAGAAGATATGCCTTTATTTATGAGAATAGACGCACATGACGACTATTTAGATGGTGGACTTACCATTGAGGAAGTAATTGAGTTTTGCAAATTAGCGAAAGAAGCTGGTGTAGATGTAGTTGATGTATCTAGGGGTAATTTTTCTTCTTCTGCAATTAAATATGAAGTACCTCCAATCGATTTAGCAAGAGGTTTTAATGTGGAGAATGCAGCTAGAATCAGAAAAGAGACTGGACTTATCACAGTAGCGGTTGGAAGAATTAATGAACCTTCACTAGCAGAAGAAATCCTCTCAGAGGATAAAGCAGATATGGTTGTAATTGGCCGTGGACAGCTAGCTGATCCTGATTTTTGTAATAAAGCATTAAGTGGAGACGAAGATAGTATCGTTCGTTGTATCGGTTGTAATCAAGGTTGCTATGATGGATTTGTTGCACAAGATGTGCCTTTCATAACTTGCATGAGAAATCCTGCACTTGGAAGAGAAAAGGAATATGCATTGGTTAAGACTACGACTCCGAAAAAAGTACTAATTGCAGGTGGTGGTGTTGCAGGTCTTGAAGCAGCAATTACGCTTAAGAGACGAGGACATCATCCAATTGTATGTGAAGCAGCAGAGTATTTGGGCGGACAATTTGTCTTGGCAGGAGCTGCACCAAGGAAAGAAGAGATGAAAGAAGCTGCTATCTGGATGGGAGAACAAGCAAAAAGGGAAGATGTTGAGATACGATTAGGGACACCTATTACTACTGAAGTAATTGAAAAGGAAGAACCACAAGATGTAATTATTGCAATTGGAGCAGAGCCAATGAAACTTCGTATTCCTGGAGCAGATTTACCACATGTTACTAACTCACACGATGTGCTAGAGGGAGTTGTTCCGTTAGAGGGAAAAGTAGTTATTATTGGTGGAGGCCTTGTAGGACTTGAAGTTGCAGAATATCTAGAAGGCAAGGCTAAAGAGATTACTGTTGTAGAGATGCTTGATCAGGTAGGTAAAGACTTAGGTGATCTTCGTAAAATATCGGTTATGGAAAATATCTATCATGCAGGTGTTCAAACAGTAACGGGTGCTACATGTACTGAGATTTTAGCAAATGCTGTTGTTGTGAAAAAGGATGGACACACAGAGAGTATTCCTTGTGATTATGTAGTTGTTGCCATTGGTGCAAAAGCTCGTAATTTTGATGACATTGCTTCTTATTGTAATGAGCAAGGAATTGCATATCATGTTATTGGAGATGCTGTTCGTGCTAGAAGAGCACTTAATGCAACGGCAGAGGCAGCAACTATTGCTAGAGCAATTTAGACTCAAATGTATAAGAAAAGTCTTAAAAGTTTATAAATCCTCTTAGTTTTCATATTGAAAATATTGTATTTAATTTGAAGTTGAGTTATAATTTTAGAAAGCTTTACATAGATATTAATATTTTCAGTTATTAAAAGAGATTGTCTCTCTTTTGATATAAAAAAGAAAAATGGAGGATATAATAATGGAACGAGAAGAACAAAAGTTTTATGTTTGTAAGCATTGTGGTAATATTATTTCGTTTGTGAAACGTTCAGGTGCACCGATAACTTGCTGTGGAGAAAAGATGACAGAGTTAGTACCTAATACTACAGATGCTGCAACAGAAAAGCATGTACCAGTAATTACAGTTGAAGGAAATCAAGTTACAGTTGATGTTGGTTCAGTAGCGCATCCTATGATAGAGGAACATTACATTGGTTGGATATATATCCAGACTGAAAAAGGTGGACAACGCAAAGAACTTAAACCAAATGATAAACCATCAGCTACATTTGCACTTACAGACGATGATAAATTAGTAAGAGCATATGAATATTGTAATCTTCACGGATTATGGAAAAAAGATTATCAATAATGAATTAATAGCTAATGTATGTTTTATGTAATTTTGAAAGTAGTAGAAAGAGAAGGGGTATCAACATGCTTAATCAAGAGATTGTTAAATTACTTAACGAGCAGATAAACAAAGAATTTTACTCTTCTTACTTATATCTAGATATTGCAAATTATTTTGCAGATCAGAGTTTAAATGGATTTGAAAATTGGTTCTATGTACAGGCACAAGAAGAATTAGATCATGCACTTTTATTTAGAAAGTACTTACTAAATAATGGTGAATCAGTTCACTCAGCGGGAATCGCTGCTAATTTTGGTAAATACAATGATTTTCGTGAGCCATTAGTAAAAGTATTAGAACATGAGGAGTCTATAACTAGTTCAATACATAACATATATGAAAAGGCTTATAAATTGAATGATTTCCGTACGACTCAGTTCTTAGATTGGTTTGTTAAGGAACAAGGTGAAGAAGAGAAGAATGCTGGCGATAATATCAAAAGATATGACCTATTCGGCGGTGATGCTAAGGGACTATTCATGTTAGATAATGAATTAAGTACTCGTGTATATACAGCACCATCATTAGTTATATAGATATGGTACAGCATTTGATTTAGTAAATAAGTTTCGTTATTAATAAAGATTAAAAGAAGAAATTCCAGTTTGATTATCACTGGAATTTCTTTTTTATTAAACAGAGATAATTGCAGTTATAAAATAAAATGGTTGTAAAGTAAGAAATTATATATTATTATAGTAATGTCGTAAAGTAAAGTGATAAAGTAAAATAAAGAAATAGGAAAATGAAAATGAATATTAATAATACAAATAATAAGATATACCGATGCAGAAAACAAAACAAGCCAATTAGTGGTGTTGTTAAAGTACCAGGATCTAAGAGTATGACTAACCGAGCATTGTTGTTAGCAACATTATCAAAGAAAGATTCCAAGTTAAGTGGTGTGCTTTTTAGCGATGATTCTAGACATTTTCTTATGTGTTTAGAACAGTTAGGTTTTGAACTGCAGATAGATGAATTGAATAAAACAGTAACTATGCAAGGTACTGGAGGCAATATTCCCAATAAGACGGGTACCATCAATGTTGGTAGTGCAGGAACCGCAGCAAGATTTTTGACAGCTCTGTTAGCACTATCTGATGGTGAATATATAATAGATTGTTCTGAACAGATGAAGAAAAGACCGATGAAACCATTATTCGATGCATTAACTGAGATGGGAGCATCGTTTACATTCCTTGAAGAAGAGGGATTCTTACCAGCTAGAGTTATTGGTAATGGAGGAACTTGTAAAGATGTAACGATGGATATTAGTAAGAGCACACAGTTTTTAAGTGCGTTACTTATGGTGGCACCTCTAACTAAGAATGGTCTAAGAATTAGGATAACAAGTGAGAAAAAAGACGGAGCCTACATACGTATAACCAGAAAGATGATGGAACAGTTTGGAGCACGGGTAGATTTTGATGGTGAGGTATATACAGTATCTGGAGGCCAAGAGGTAGTTGTAGGTGATTATTATATAGAACCTGATGTATCAGCTTCATGTTATTTCTATGCAATTGCCGCATTATTAGGAGGTTCCATTACAGTTAAGAATGTATGGCATTGTTCTATGCAAGGAGATATGAAGTTTCTTGAAGTTTTAAAGATGTTAGGTTGCAAGGTAGAAGAGAAAGAAGAAGGCGTTAATGTTACCGGACCCAAAGATGGAGTTTACAAGGGGATCGACATTAATATGAATGACTTTTCTGATCAAACTATGACGATGGCTGTTTTAGCAGCATATGCAACTACACCTACTGTAATACGCAATGTTGGTCATATTCGTTTACAAGAATGCAACCGTATGGCAGCGATTGTTAATGAACTTAATCGTGCTGGTATTAATTGCGTAGAAGAAGGTGATGATTTAATGATTACGCCAGGTGAGATCAAACCAGCCATAATTGAGACGTATGAAGATCATCGTATAGCTATGGCATTTTCTCTATTAGGACTTAAGAGTGAAGGAATAATTATAGATAATCCGGATTGTTGTAAGAAAACATTTGAGGAATATTTTCAAGTGTTAGATGAGTTGCTTAATGATAACAAGTAACAGTTAATCAGGGATAGGTTATTAGAAGTATCTAGAAGTTGTAATAAGCTAGCAACATCTGGATACTTCTTTTGATATAGGATAATTAAGAGTTACTAAAAGAGTTAAGGAAAGGAGTAGTAGTATATGAATAAGGAATACAACAGTAATGAAGATGATAGGTATCTTGTATTAAATAATTTATCGAAAGAATATCTGAGAAAAATCATTATTGATTATGGCGCTCAAGTATGTGGATTCGCAAATATCGAGAGATTTGAAGACGCACAGAGTGGTTGTCATCCATGTGATATCTATTCCGACTGTAAAAGCGTAATAGCATTCGGTGTATCATTGCCTAAAGGGTTATATATGGTAAATTCAAGATCCATCTACGGACATTTTAATGATGATGTATGTAGTAAAGTCGATGAGATAGCCTATAAAATTTCCTTATTGATTGAGAACTCATATGGTGGAGTAGCGGTTCCTATTCCGGCAGATGGACCTTATGAATACAGGGATAAAGAACGCCTTGAGGGGCGCGGTCTGTTATCAATGAAGTATGTAGCGGTACAAGCAGGCTTAGGTACATTGGGGAAGAATAGCTTGTTTTTGAATCAGTCATATGGCAACCGCTTAACATTGGGATGTGTATTAACTAATATCGCAGTTGATTCGGATTCATATGCTGAAACGCTCTGTATACCTAATTGTAATGAATGTGTTAAGAATTGCCTTTCCGAAGTATTACATGGACCTGATTCAGTTGACTACAATCAATGTAGAACAGTATGCCCTATGAGATTCGGTAATTGTGTGGTATAATCAATTGTAACGGCAGACATAAAACACATTGTTATGTTTGTCGTCATTGCAAAGAGTTTCACAATTACTTTCAAGTAATAAAAAAGGAGTTATGTAATGGAACATTATAAATTTTCTCAAAACAGAAAGTGTGAATACTTTCCATGCCATAAGACGAACAATCCAGACAAATTTAATTGTTTGTTTTGCTACTGTCCTTTATATGCATTAAAGGATCAATGTGGTGGGAACTTTAGATATAATGATAAGGGAATTAAGGACTGTACGAATTGCCTTGCACCACATGGAGAAAAAGGTTATGAACATATAATGGCACATATCCGAGAAGTTATAGAGTTAGGTAAACTAGATACATAGATGTAATAATATACTTTATGTGGGATTCTTCTATGTAGAGAGAAATATAGTTAACTATCATATACCTTATTAAATATGACATACTGCGTCAGGTTTAGTAAGGTATATAAAAAGCTGATTTAAGGAATGAGAGAATATGCATTATAAAGAAGTAAAAGCAATCTTATCGCCAAGCAATGGTATGAATCTATATAGAGGTTGTTCTCACGGCTGTATCTATTGTGATGCTAGGAGTACATGCTATAATATGCAACATGATTTTGAAGATATCGAAGTGAAGTCGAATGCGGTTGAACTTTTAGAAAAGACATTGGCACACAAACGTAACAAAGGAATGATTGGAACGGGTGCAATGTCAGATCCATATCTTCATATTGAAAGTAAATTACAACATACGAGAAAATGTTTAGAGTTAATAGATCGGTATGAATATGGACTTGCCATCCAGACAAAATCAGATCTCATACTTAGAGATTTGGATTTGCTTAAGAGTATTAATGAGAAGACAAAGTGTGTTGTACAGATGACTATGACAACATATGATGATGAGCTTTGTGAAATTATAGAGCCTAATGTATGTGTGACAAGTAAAAGAGCTGAAGTGCTTAATGTTATGCGAGATAATGGGATTCCAACAATTGTTTGGATGACGCCAATATTACCATTTATTAATGATACAGAAGAGAATATAAGAGGGTTGATTAAGTATTGTGTAGAAGCAAAAGTGTATGGAATTTTGTTGTGGGATATGGGAGTTACTTTAAGGGAAGGGGATCGAGAGTATTTTTATAAGAAATTAGATGAACATTTTCCTGGAATGAAAAGTAGATATATCAACACGTATGGCAATCAATATATGATTACTAGTCCAAATAATGACAAGTTGATGAGAATTTTAAAAGAGGAGTGTCAGAAGCATGGTATTGTATGCGGAAGTGATGTTTTGTTTTCTTATATGAAGCAATTTGAAACGAAGGTTAATATAGAGCAGATGAGTTTGTTTGATTATCTCTAAGAAAAAAGACGATAGCGAATGTGTTATACACAAGGCAATCGTCTTTTGGTTATTTTATTTCTTTTTTAATAGAAATAGTCGGTTCATGCCCTCTTGCCAAGGGTAAGGGAATTCTAGATAACGTTCTACGTTATACGATTCTTCTAAGATACGATACCAAGTCGGCGTATCTAATTCACGAAGTCTTAATACGCCATCTTCTGCGTAGAGGTTATCGCCGATTGGAGTGAATCCAAGTTGTATGAGTTCATCTTTGTCTATGTAAGGATTTAATTTAAGAAAAAGGTAACCTCCAGATTGGAGTATTCTTGTGATTTCAGTGAAGATTGTTTGTGCAATGTCTTTTGGAGTGACATCTAGCACATTAGAGAGTATGATACCATCAAAGCTTTCATCGTCCATTTGCTTTAGATTATCGATATCACCAGTTACAAAATCCAGATGGCGGTAATGATTTAGATGTGCCATCTTCTCAGCGTAATGTATCCCCACTTCAGAACGGTCCATACCCATTCCATATGTAAGATAGCCAAAATCAGCACATTGGAATAAGATATCACCAGTACCACAGCCATAATCTAGTACGCGGTTTGTATTCTGTGAGAATATTCTTAGGCAAGCATCAAAGGTTGGTTCTACTTTGAGTTTTCCGCCACTTATGTCTACGAGTTCACATTCGGAATATACTTGATTCCATAATTCTGTAGAAGCGTCGTATTGTTCCATTAGAATCACCAGCTTTCTGATATAGATATTTAATGGTTACGTATATATAATAGCACAAATGTCAAAAAATGAGAAATTTTATTTATGGAAATGATAAACTAAGGTGAAAGGGGTAAAATTATTTATTATCTAAAGTTGAATGTGTATTATAATTAATTATATTAAGGTAATATGAATAGTAAATCTTAAGAATAGTTTAAGCCTTAAAACAAATTGAATTTCATATAGCATAATACTGGATAGATTGTTATAATTAATCTGTCCAATACAAAGATTGTAAAATGTCCAGGATGACAGAATTATGGAGGATGCAAGATGAGTACAGCCAAAGACCAAGAATTTGATGAAACAAAACATACAAAAGATGGTAGTAGCTTTCTGAAAGAACTTCTGATCTATGTATGTATCTTCATTGTCCTTTGGAGAGTGATATCTACTTACGTGATTGAGGGAAGAATTGTAGATGGAACATCGATGCAAGATACATTACAAGATGAAGAGCGGTTAATGGTTGAGAGATTATCCTATCGATTTTCAGATCCTAAACGATTTGATATTGTTATTCTTATGCCATATGGCGAAGATGTAGATGAATATTTTATTAAGAGAGTAATCGGTTTACCAGGCGAAACAATTCAGATCAAAGATGGGGAGATTTATATTGATGGTGAGGTCTTGGAAGAAAATTATGGTAAGGAGCCGATTATAGATGGTGGAATTGCTAACGAACCACTTACCCTTGGCGATGATGAGTATTTTGTAATGGGGGATAATAGAAACGATAGTGATGATAGTCGAGCAGATTATATTGGACCAATCACTAGAAATCTTATTAAAGGTAAGGCTATATTAAGAGTATGGCCATTAGACAGATTTGGTAGTATTGATTAAAATTGATAGTATTTATAGAAGTAGATAGATAACAGAAGGAATATTAAGTACGGAGAATAAGATGAACCAAATATTAATTGTTGAAGATGATAAGGCTTTGAGTAGGGGGATTACCCTAGCACTTAAGTCGGAAGAGTTAACATTTAAGCAAGCATATAGTTGTAAGGAAGCAATGGATTTGTGGGAAAAGGAAAACTTTTCCCTTATTATATTGGATGTGAATCTACCAGATGGGAATGGTTTTGATATTTTGCAAAGTATCAGAGCACATTCCTTTGTTCCTGTTATTATGTTAACAGCCAATAACTTGGAGACGGATATTGTTGCAGGGTTAGAAATGGGGGCAGATGATTACATATCAAAACCGTTTAGCCTAATGGTTCTAAGAGCAAGAGTTAATACGCAGTTGAGAAAGAAACATGTAAATCAATCGGAAATTATGAAGATTGGTCCCTTTGCATTTGACTTTGTTAATATGAAATATGAGAAGAATGGTGTATCCATTGAGCTAAGTAAAACAGAACAAAAACTCTTGCGGATTTTAGTTGAAAATAAAGGGATTACCTTAAGTCGTGCTAATTTGGTGGATCGAATCTGGACAGATGGAGCGGAGTATGTAGATGAGAATGCACTTTCAGTAACGGTGAAGAGACTACGGGACAAGCTAGAAGATAAAGAGGATAAAGTGCAGTATATTAAAACTGTATATGGAATTGGTTATACATGGGTATGTAAGGAAGAAAAATAAAAGGGGAATCGTTATGAGCGATACATTTATTATATTAGCACTTACTATCATCTTACTTGTTATTTTGGTGCTGTATGTTTTAGAAATCTGTAGAGCGAGAAGAGTATTGAATCATATCTCGAATATGTTATTAGAGGCAAAGAACGGAACATTTACAGAATCCTGTTATGATGAAACGAAGCTATCTGCGGTAGAAGGGCAGATGAAGGAGTGGATTGCTCATTCCATTACCACTTCTAAGCAATTAGAAAAGGAACGAGATTGTATTAAAACAACCATTTCGGATATTTCACATCAGACGAAAACTCCTATTTCTAATATATCTATCTATACAGAATTGTTGTCAGAACAAGAGTTGCCAGAGGATAGCAAAGAATATGTACTTCGATTACGTGAGCAGTCACAGAAACTTAATTTCTTAATTGAAGCATTGATGAAATCTTCAAGATTAGAGACGAAAGTTGTGGCGCTTCAGCCAAGTAACTATCGTATAGAAGATTTATTAGAACAGATATGTGACCAATGTGAATTAAAAGCAAAGAATAGAAAAATCACAATTACCAAAGAGATTGAAACGTGTTCATTACAGATAGATGCTAAGTGGACGAAAGAAGCATTGTTTAATATAGTTGATAATGCAATCAAGTATGCTGATGAAACGACCATTATTAAGATTGTTGGAGTCAAATATCCTATGTTCTATCGTATCGATATTACAAATCAAGGAATTGGCGTGAAACCAGAAGAAGTGAATGCTATATTCGGTAGATTCTTCCGCTCGGATAATGTTAGGAATGAAGACGGCGTTGGTTTAGGTTTATATCTTGCAAGAGAGATTGTTACGTTGCAAGGTGGATATATTAAGGTGAAACCTGGAACAGAGCCAACCTTTTCTGTGTTTATTCCTTGCTAGTACTGAAATCTTTCTAAACTGTTAGATTTCAGAAAGAATGTAGTAAGATGATAGTGGTATCTTGTATATATCGAATATGTATCGTATAAGTAATGTATACTATCATATTCAAACAGGATATCATTTGGGAGGTTTGAACATGGAGATTTTAAAGACAACGAATTTATTAAAATATTATGGTAAAGATGAGAATGAAGTAAGAGCACTTGATGGAGTGAATTTATCAATAGCGAAGGGGAGTTTTACTGCAATAGTAGGAACTTCAGGAAGTGGTAAATCAACTCTATTACATATGCTAGGTGGCTTGGATCGTCCTACCAGTGGAAGTGTAACAGTTGACGGGAAAGAGATCTTTACATTAAAAGATGAAGAGTTAACAATCTTTCGTAGAAGAAAGATTGGATTTATCTTTCAAAATTATAACTTAGTGCCTGTGTTAAATGTATATGAAAACATTGTTTTACCAATTGAGTTAGATGGAAACAAAGTTGATGAGTCGTATGTGAATGATATTATCAAGACATTAGGACTAGAGAAAAAATTAAATAGTCTTCCTAATAATTTATCAGGAGGACAGCAACAAAGAGTTGCAATAGCAAGAGCGCTTGCCTCAAAACCGGCAATTATTCTAGCGGATGAACCAACCGGTAACTTAGATAGCAAAACCAGTATGGATGTTATGGGTTTGTTAAAAGTTACATCAGCCAAATTCAAGCAAACCATCGTTATGATTACCCATAACGAGGAAATATCACAGTTGGCCGATTGTATTATCCGAATCGAAGATGGTAAAATTGTCGGAGGTGAGCAAACATGTACAAGGTAAGGAATCAAAAAGCGGTAAGAAGACTTTCTTTTCGCTCGTTTATGGCAAATCGTACCAGGAATATGGTGGCTATATTAGCGATAGTATTAACAACAATTTTGTTTACAACCTTATTCACCGTAATAATCTCTCTTAATTATACATCGCAACAACAGACGATGCGTATGGTAGGAGGCTCCTCTCATGGAGGATTTAAGTATCTTACGATGGAACAGGTAGAGCAGTTATCAAAGCATCCACTGGTGAAGGAATTCGGTTATAGTGTAATGTTAGCGATGCCTGGTGAAGAACCTTTCACTAAGAGACAAGTTGAGATGCGTTATGGAACAGATACCGCAGCCAAGATGTACTTTTGTAATCCTACAACGGGGAGAATGCCAAGAGAAAAGAATGAAGTAGCTATGGATACGGCAGTACTTGATTTACTCGGGGTACCTTATAAGGTAGGGGAAGAGATTACTTTGCATTATACCTTCGCAGGTAAGGAGGTTGGGGATACTTTCACGTTAAGTGGGTTCTGGGAGACGGACCCGGTAGCACAGGCTAGTGAAGTATGGCTATCAAAGGAGTATGTTTTAGAGAAATTAGATGGATATGACCCTTCTCTAGATTACAATATGTTTGGCACGTGGTCACTTGATATGATGTTTGCTAGTTCCAATAATATCGAGAAAAGTCTTCAAACGATTGCACAAGATAATGGATACACAATAGACGATAGTTCTGCCGATAATTTCTTGGATTACGGTGTTAACTGGGCATATACTTCAACTCATTATGAGAATGGTGAACAAGTAAAGATGGCAATTGCTTTAATAGCAGGTTTAGGGTTTATCATCTTCATTGGTTATCTAATTATCTACAATATATTTGGAATCTCGGTTATGAATGATATACATTTCTTCGGATTATTGAAGACAATCGGAACAACGAAGAGACAAATCAAAAGAATTATTCGTTATCAGGGAATTATGCTGTCAGTTATTGGTATACCAATTGGATTGTGCTTTGGTTATGTACTGGGTAATTCATTTGTTAAGATGATTGTATCAAGTTTATCGAATAAGACGACTTATGTAGCATTCAATCCTTGGATCTTTATTGGTTCCGCCTTGTTTGCTTTACTAACAGTAATGATTAGTTGTAGTAAGCCAGGAAAGATGGCAGCGAAGGTATCACCAATCGAAGCCGTGAGATATTCAGAAGGAAGCCAGTCTGTTGATAAAAGGGGGAAGAAAGAGAAGAAGGGAAAGTACGGAGCTCGAATTTATAGAATGGCATTTGCAAATGTTAGAAGGAACAAAGGTAAGACAGCTTTAGTTATTATCTCTTTAACATTAAGTTTAGTGTTATTCAATACAATTTTCTCTTTCACAAATGGCTTTAGTATGAATCGTTTGCTGGATCGATTCGTTATTTCGGATTATTTACTTGGTAGTGCAAAATATTTTCAAGGTAATTTTGGTAGTGATGATAACATGATTAGTGAAAGTTTTATTAGTGAAGTAGAGTCGAAGGGATATACAACCAGAAGCGGCCGTGTTTATCAAAGAAATGGAATAGCACAAGCAAAATTTTCACAAGATGAATTAGTACGATATAATGCAAGATGGGGTGATCCTGAGTATGTTGAATATATTAAGAGTCTTTTTGATTCAAGTAATAATGAGATGTTTTGGAATATTAACATATATGGATTAGATGATTATCCACTAGAGAAGATGACATTAGTCGAAGGGGATTTGTCAAGGATTGAAGATCCTGATGTGAAGGGAATTATCCAGATTGTTGATGAAGATGACTATGGGAATCCAGAAACAGGATCTATGATAAAGAACGTAGGTGAAAAGTTAACTATTCATTATGTTGATGAGTTTGGAACTGATGAAGACAACAATTTAATTGAAAAGAAATCACATGATGTAGAATATACAATTGTCGCAACTATGATGATGCCCAATACTATGAGTCTGCGTAGATATGGTAGTCCACAGTTTGCTTTACCAAGTAATTTATATCTGAAAGATTCAGGAGATTCTACAACGATGATATACATGCTTGATATCGATGATTCCAAGGTTAATGAGATGGATGAGTTCATAAGTAGCTATACGAATAATGTTGAGAAGGATATGGACTTCGAATCAAAAAAAATCATGGAAGATGAATTCAGTAATTATAAGAATATGTTCTTATTTGTGGGTGGTGGTGTTACTGTTGTAATTTCAATCATAGGAATTTTGAATTTTGTGAATACAATGATCACTAGTATCCAGACTAGAAAAAGAGAATTTGCAGTCTTACAAAGTATTGGGATGACGGGAAAACAACTGCGAGAGATGGTAATCATAGAAGGTCTATTCTATACGGGTGTAGCGATTATAGCAGCAGTTATGATCGGAAGTATTGTGAATGTGATGGTATTACAATCATTAGAGAGTATGTTTTGGTTTTATCAATATGAATATAGTATCAGTGCTATATTAGCGTTAGCGCCAGTATTCATTCTGTTAGGTGTAGGCTTGCCGGCTATCGTATATAAGAGTATGGTGCGTAAGAGTTTAGTGGAACGCATGAGAATAACAGAATAGCAGAGATTTAAAAGGTTGCTGCAAAATAATTTTGCAACAACCTTTTATTAACTTATGAAAGAATGTGTAGTTATTTATATTTTGAGTTATTTGTATTTTGACTGTCCTTATATACATTCGTTGTTTTGTTAACAGAATCACTGTTTTCAGTATAGCCTGCTTCGGCAGCAGTTTTTCCTGTAACCTCACCTTTAGATGGGCTATGAGGAATTACTTGATCTTTTCTTAAACTATGATTAGTATTGAGTGGCATAAGATGCTCCTTTCGTATCAAATTTATAAATTTATTATTTACCCTTTTAGTATCTTTAAAATTTCTTTTTTTATGTAGAATGGTTATTTTGATTCATTTAAAATGTAATATAACGGTATTTATTGACATATTCTTCTCTGTCGTGATATTATTTAAAAATAATCAAATATTTCCAATTGTACTATAAACTAAAGTAAAGGAATGATGAAGATGGATGATAACATAGCGGAAGAGAAGCAAAAAATGGGATATCGAGTTATTCTAAAACAAAAAAATTATATGAAGAATATTATAGCAGCACTAATTAATCGTTTTGGGGATTCGGTGGATTCTATTGCTTTAACATGGCTAGTTTATCAAGTTACACAAAGTGCAGCATGGTCAGCTATTATATTTGGAGTGAATCGTATACCAACGATATTCATACAGCCTTTCGCAGGAGCTATAATAGAAGGTAAGAATAAGAAGAGAATTATGGTAATTACAGATATTATTCGTGGCTTATGTGTAACATTTATTGCAACGTCAATGATATTGGGATTTACAAATCGTTGGATAATCTTAATTATGACGGTGCTTATATCAACAGCTGAAGCATTCCGGGGACCTGCTTCAACAGCCCTATTACCTAAGATTCTTGATAAGAAATATTATGAGTATGGGATATCGTTGAATTCAAGTCTATGTAGTATTATGGAGTTAGTTGGACTTGGTATTGCAGGAGTGATCATTGGAAAGTTTGGAATTACTGTTGCTATCTATACAGATGCAGTCACTTTCTTCTTATCCGCATTGATTATCATGACGATGCGTGTGAAAGAAGAGAAGCAAGCTAAGATTAAGGTTCAAGCCTCAGTATATCTAGAGAATGTGAAGGATGGATTTCTATATGTAAGGGATAGGAAATCAATTATGTATTTTGTAGTGCTAGCAATTTTCTTGAATGCTATATTAGTCCCTTTTAACAGTCTACAAGCACCTTTGATAAGCCAAATTTTACATTCATCGGAATATATGCTTTCTGTTATTGGTATTACAATAAGCATTGGTATGATTGTTGGATCAGTACTCTACCCATTCGTGGTTGATAAGTTGAGTAAAAGAGTAATCGTTAGTCTAGGAGGTTACTCAATTGGTTTTTATTACATAGTTTTAATTTTAGCGGGATGTGTTTCGGATCATGCTGTTGCCATGTATATCATTGTATTAGTTGGTACTATCTTGGTTGGAATATGTGTAAGTCTTTTGACGACATTGACTAATGTAGAGTTTATGAAGAGGGTAGAAGAGACATATCTTGCAAGAGCTGGGGCGTTGCTAAATGCTGCTTGTGTGGCAGCTATCCCTGTTGTTTCTTTCGTAATAACAGTACTAGCCAAATGCATCTCAATTAGAACATTATTTATAATAACAGGAATCTGCGGTATTTTTGTTTGTGTAATATTATGCTCAAAGAAAAAGACAGAACAATTATAGATGTCTTAGTTTCTTGTTGAATAAAATACGGACGATAGGAGGGGTGAATGTTTGCAACATTTATTCCTCTTTTTATTTGATATTTATTTCTTAGGTTCTGTGACTATAACTTTGCATTTGACTTTGGTACCATCTTCAGAGGCATAGACGTAGGCAGTACCTTTTTTTAATGCTGTAATTGTACCATTGTTGGTTACTTCTAAAACGTTAGAATTACTACAAGACCATACGGGAGTATTCCCAGAGGATACTGTTGCATAGAGTGTTGTTGTCTGATCAACTAACAACGATAATGTCGTTGTACTTAATTCAATGGTTGGAGAATTAACAATTACGGTGCAACTCTTTGTAACACCATCGATCGTAGCAGATATGAGAGCTGTTCCATGTTTGATGGCAGTCACGTTACCTGTTTCATCAACGATAGCTACACTTTTCTTATTAGTTTTCCATTTGGGAGTTAGATTAGAAGATACTTTGGCACTTAGAAGATAAGTTTGGCCACGGTATAGAGACAGAGTTGTCTTATTCAAAGACACTTGTGGAGATTTGACTTTAACTTTACAAGTTTCACTAGTACCATCTGCTGATATTGTAATAATTGCTTCACCAGGCTTCATACCAGTAACTAATCCGTTCTGATCAACGGTAGCGATGCTTTTTTTATTAGCTTTATAAGTTACAGGAGCACCGGTTGAGGTACTTGATTTTAATAAGAATGTTTCGCCATGCTCTAATGAGATGCTTGTTTGGTTCAAGGATATTGTGGTTTTGCTGACTGTTATCTTACAACTAGATTCCGCACCTTTTATTTTCGCGGTTATTGTGATTGTGCCAGATTTTTTGGCAAGTACTTTTCCATATGTATTAACAGATGCAATTTTCGAATCACTGCTTTTCCAAGTAGCCCTAGCGCCCGTGGAAGTAAATGCTACTACATATATGCTATCACCAATTGCAAGAGTTTCGTCATAACTTGTGAGAATTATGAAAGGATACGTACTATCTGAAGTGGTTTTTGCATGAATAGGTTGAGATTGAGTATGAAAGAGTGCGGTGGTGAAAAATACGAGCAGTGCAAGAATAACAAGAGAATGTTTCATGTGCGTAATACAAGATTTTTTTATTGATTTCATAGAAATTCCTCCATTCTTTAAGATAAGATTCTTATTAAAATAAGAGGAATAAATGTTACGTAGAATACGTGTTGCAAACATAAGTTTAGTATAGTATAGATTTGTCGTTTTGACAAGTGATTGTGATAAAATGTAATTAAAAGATGAATTGTGTAATGAAGAAACATTGGTGTCCATATTTGATATATTAAGATTCTTAGTATATAATGTCAATATAACTACTAAGGGGAAGTATAATGGTGATGTAATACCAGCTGTCACATTGGAGACAGGTATGATATATGCACCCGTTAGTCATTCATAATTTAATACAATTAGGAAACAAAACAAAACTATAATCCCTGCAGTAGCCTTGCAGGTTATAGAAAATAATTAATTGAGTTTTATACTGGAGGAAAAAATGCAAGTAAAGAATATTAATATTGAACAACTCAGCGATTTATATGAAAATCATCTAGAACATGATTTCCCAAAGAGTGAATTAAAATCATTATCAATGATGCAATCTTATATGGAACGAGGGATTTATACAATCTATGGATTGTATGAAGGGGAAGAATTATTAGCATATGCTTTATTCATGTATAATAAAGACAGTGGCTTTCAATTACTAGATTATTTTGCAAGTAATCGTAAATATAGAAGTAAAGGATATGGCTCAACATTACTTAAGATGCTTAAGCAGGAAGATACGATTTCACAAGGATATATTATTGAAGTAGAAACAGTGCGTACAGCTAAGAATGAAGAGGAGAAAATACAAAGAGAACGAAGAATTGCATTTTATGAGAAGAATGGTCTTAGAAAAGTAACAATACGTTCTTCTGTTTTTGGAGTAGAATTCGATATATTATATCTACCATTACGTTGGGATGGAGATGATACACAGTTATATGAAGAACTAAAGGCAATATACATGCTTATGTTTGGTGAAGAAACATTTAAGAAACACACTACTATAGAGATGTTATAAATATGTTATAGACATGGTGAAATTGCTATAGAACCACCAGGTTTTAAGGGGACTTTGAATAGGTATAAATAAATTCATTCTATGGTTTGATGATTAGGTATGAGTATGTTATAATAACTAAGATAAAGACTGAAGGAGGATGTTGGGATGGATAAATATAGAATTATTGTTAAGGGAATAGTAAAAAGTCTAGACAAGTATCTTATTGTTGAAAAATGGTTTGATGACCGAATTCAAGATCCATATCAATGGGGATTTATAGATGGTGTAATCAATTTTGGCGAATCACCTGATCGTGCGGTTGTTCGAATTGTTGCTGAAGATACAGGATTATGCGTACAGATTGATCGAATCCTATATACGTGGTCTTTTATGGCCGGAGATACCTACACCATTGGAATTAGTTATCTATGTTTAACTGGCATGGAAGATGTGTTATTGTCAGAAGAACTACATAATTATAAATGGATTACTAAAGAAGAATTTGAACAGTATATTGATAACCAAGATGTTTTAAGCGATATAGATTGTGTTGGTTTAGAGTAACTTGTTGTTGATATAGAAAGGTGGTTCCCTTGAAGATACTTATTAAGAATGGGTATGTAATTGACCCTGCGACAGATAAAGAAGAGATTTGCGATTTACTAATTAAAGACAATTATATTGCACAGGTCGGACAGAATATAACACATGACGCAGACCAAATTATCGATGCAACAGATTGTTATGTCATGCCAGGATTTATTGATTTGCATGTTCATCTAAGAGAACCAGGTTTCGAATACAAAGAAACGATTGAGACTGGTGCATTAGCAGCAGCACATGGAGGTTTTACAAGTATTTGTCCAATGCCAAACACAAATCCTGTTATAGATAGTGCCAAGATGATAGCATATCTAAGTGAAAAATCTAAGAAAGATGCTGTTGTTAATATATTGCCAGTAGGTGCTGTAACATTAGGACAAGTTGGTAAAGATCTAGCAGATATTGCAGGTATGGTTAAAGAAGGCGCAGTAGCAATTAGTGAAGATGGTAAATCTGTAATGGATACTGCCTTATATAAAAAAGCCATGACTATTGCAAAAGAAGAAGGCATCGTTGTACTTGCTCATTGTGAAGACAAGAGTCTCGTACAGGGCGGAGTTATGAATGCTGGTAAGAAGGCAGAAGAATTAGCAATGCCAGGAATTACGAATGCGGTAGAAGATATAATTGCCGCTAGAGATATTTTATTAGCAAAGGAAACTGGTGCTAAGTTACATTTGTGCCATTGTTCTACAAAAGACAGTGCATGGATGGTAGGAAAAGCAAAAGAGGAAGGTTTACCAGTTACAGCTGAAGTTTGCCCTCATCATTTTGCCTTAACAGATGAGGATATTGTTAAAGATGATGCAGATTATAAGATGAATCCTCCATTAAGAAGTAAAGAAGATGTACAAGCACTAAAAGAAGCATTAAGAGATAATATAATTGATGTAATTGCAACTGATCATGCTCCTCACGGTGAAGATGAGAAGAAGAAATCAATGAAAGAAGCTCCTTTTGGTATTGTTGGTTTAGAAACTGCTTTCGCTCTAACAATGACAGAGCTTGTTAAGACAGGTTATCTTACTCCAAGACAACTTGTTGAGAAGATGAGTCTTAATCCAGCGAAAGTGTTAGGAATTAACAAGGGAACATTAATGGAAGGAGCAATTGCAGATATTGTAATTGCTAATCCAAATGAAGAATATATAATCGATACGAAAGATTTTGTTTCGAAAGGTAAGAATACACCATTCCATGGCAAGAAAGTATATGGTAAGATACTGTACACTTTAGTTAATGGTCAAGTTGTTTATCAAGCATAGGATATGAAAGGGGATTTTTAAACCATGATTAACAAGTTAATTAATAGAATTGAACACTTAGGAGCTCCTATTGTTGTAGGATTAGACCCAATGTTAGGATACATTCCAGAGTGTGTGAAAGCAAAAGCATTTGCTGAAAAAGGTGAAACATTAGAAGGAGCAGCAGAGGCAATTTGGCAATTCAATAAAGCGATTGTTGATGCGACACATGATTTAATACCAGCGGTAAAACCTCAGATAGCTATGTATGAACAATTTGGAATTGAAGGACTTAAAGTTTTCAAGCAAACAGTAGATTACTGTAAAGAAAAAGGTCTTATTGTTATTGGAGATATAAAACGTGGTGATATAGGATCTACATCAGAGGCATATGCTGTAGGTCATCTTGGAAAAGTAACAGTTGGTCAAAACTCCTTCGCTGGATTTGATGAAGATTTCGTTACAGTAAACCCATACTTAGGATCAGATGGTATTAATCCGTTCATTAAAGTGTGTAAAGAAGAAAACAAAGGGCTATTCATTCTTGTTAAGACATCTAATAAATCAAGCGGAGAATTCCAAGATCAATTAGTTAATGGAAGACCACTTTATGAGTTAGTTGGTGAGAAAGTTGCAAGCTGGGGAGAATCTCACATGGGTGATTCTTATAGCTACGTTGGAGCGGTAGTTGGTGCAACATATCCAGAGATGGGTAAAATCCTACGTAAGATTATGCCAAAGACATATATCTTAGTTCCAGGTTACGGCGCACAAGGTGGTAAAGCATCTGATTTAGCACCTTACTTTAACAAAGATGGATTAGGAGCAATTATTAATTCTTCACGTGGTATCATTGCTGCATACAAGCAACCAGGATATGAGAAATTCGGTGAAGAGGCATTCGCTGATGCATCTAGACAAGCAGTTATAGATATGATTACGGATATTAAATCAGCTATCTAATCACATTAGTCAAGTTGATTAACATAATGCAAGAGATTTTGCAAAACCCCTGTTAGTAAAATCACTGTTAGTAAAGCAGATACAATGCAACAGCAAAAAAACAAGTTTTCTAAGCTGTGTGCCATATGTGAACATATATGTTCACTAGATGGCATTCAGTGAAGAAAACTTGTTTTTTTGCTGGCGTGTTAATGCATTTGCTTTGAATAACATGTTAGAAAACTTAATTTAGCAAAATCCTTTCACTACATATTAGATGAATCTTCTAGTAAACTTTCTAATTGATCTGGCGTAAGGCTTTCAGGATCGACAATAAGATCATCTGTTTCTTCGAGCATTGGTTGAAGTTTAACTGGAACGGTATTTATATGGAATCGCTTTTCATCCAGTTCTATTATGTAGGGTTCCTTCTCGTTGACACGATAAGATTTTAGTAAGTTACCACTTTCTAAACCAACTGTATTAGAGTTGCACAAGTCATAATTACTAGAGTATGGCATCTTATCGTACATACATAGATCATCCATTAGGGTATTGTCAAATGGCTTGAGTTTAGTAGATTTGTTTTGTTGTTCCAATCGTGTAGCCTCCTTAATTTCTTTGTCGATGTCTTTATCGATCTTGTTAATGGTAATTTAGTAACTACCGCAATATTATTAACAGTATACAACCTTTATTTAATGAATTCAATGATTATTATTTACCCTTTTTTGTGCTTCAACGACTAGAATTGGCATGAAAGATAGAATAATGACAGTGATCCATTGCTTAGCATTAAGTGGTACTACTTTGAAGATCATTGCTAAAGGTTCAAACATAATAACTGCTGAAAGTAGTATTGCGCAAATGATGAAGGATAGCACATGCTTCATATTACTAAAGATTCCGATCTTCAATATGGATTTATCGCTTCTCATGTTGAAGGAGTGGAATAATTGTGACAAACTGAGTACGGCAAAAGCCATAGTACGGCCTAGTGTTAAGGAATCAGATGAACCGCCAAGATCGTAACGATAACCTAGTATGAATGCAGTTAAAGCTAGGGAGCCAATGAGAAGACCTTCGAACAAAATCTTGAAAACAAGTCCATTAGCAAACATTCCGGTCTTAGGTGAAATCGGTTTATTATTCATTATGTCTTTTGTGGCGGGCTCGACTCCTAGAGATATTGCAGGTAAAGAGTCAGTAACTAAGTTTACCCAAAGAAGTTGTACAGCGAGCAATGGTGATGGTAAGCCAAGTAATATAGCAGCGAATATTGTTAGGATTTCACCTATATTACTTGATAATAGGAAATGAATTGCTTTTCTAATATTCTGATAAATTCCTCGGCCTTCTTGAACAGCAGAGACAATCGTAGCAAAGTTATCGTCTGTCAATATCATATCAGCGGCATTCTTAGCAACATCAGTACCGCTTAGTCCCATTGCACAACCGATATCGGCAGTTTTTAATGCAGGAGCATCATTAACTCCGTCACCTGTCATGGCAACAACATTACCTTTTTTCTGGAACGCTTTAACAATTCGTACTTTGTGTTCAGGAGTAACTCTTGCAAACACGCTATATTCATCGATATTATTACCTAGGCTCTCTTCGGACATGGCGGATAATTCGGTACCTGTAATTGCTTTATCATGTCCTTCAAGGATTCCGAGTTGCTTAGCAATCGCACAAGCAGTGGTGATATGATCTCCAGTAATCATGACAGGTTTTATACCAGCACGTTTGCAAACGGATACCGCTTCTTTGGCTTCTTCTCTAGGGGGATCTATCATACCAATTAATCCAGTGAATACCAGTGCACTCTCCGTTAAAGCAGTTCCCTTTGGAACGGTTGAAGTTTCTTTATATGCAACAGCAAGAACTCGAAGTGCCCGCTTTGCCATATCACTATTATATTTATTAATAACGGCGCGCTTGTTACTGGTTAGAGGAGAAATTTTTCCTTTGTCATAGTAATGTGTACATTTAGCCAGCAGTACATCAGGGGCCCCTTTGGTTATGCAGAGGATTTCACCACTTTCCATTTTATTTACAGTGGTCATTAGTTTTCTTGAAGAATCAAAAGGTATTTCGGCTAGTCTTTTGTTATTAAGATCTAATTTAGCTTTATTGATTCCTATTTTACAGGCAGCTAATATAATAGCATTTTCAGTGGGTTCTCCATTTGCTGTTATTTCGCTTTTAGTAACCTTTAATGCTGAGTCATTACAAAGAGAACCAAGAGTGAGAATATGACAAGCATCTTTGGAGTCAAGGATTTCCCTGCCACTAACAGAAAAGACATCAGTGACGGTCATTTTATTCTGTGTTAAAGTACCTGTTTTGTCGGAACAGATTACCGTAGCGCTACCTAATGTCTCAACGGCTGGTAACTTACGGATTACAGCATTTTTCTTAGCCATACGAGAAACACCAAGGGATAGCATAATCGTTACAATTGCGGGAAGTCCTTCAGGAATAGCGGCTACAGCCAATGACACGCTAGTCATGAACATATCAAAAGGTGGACGTCCCTGGATAGTTCCTAGTAGAAAGATAGCAAGACATATAAGCAATGCGGCTATACCTAATACTTTGCCCGTATTGGCTAAACGTTTCTGTAGTGGAGTATCGGGAGTATCGTCTACCATGATTAGCTTTGCTATGTGACCAACTTCGGTATGCATTCCAGTATCTGTAACGATTGCGCTACCACGACCATAGGTAACGATACTAGTAGCGAATACGATATTCCTACGATCTGCTAAAGGTGTTTCTTCGGAATATATTTTCTCTGCATTTTTTTCTATAGCGTGGGATTCGCCTGTTAAGGCGGATTCGTCAACTTTAAGGTTTACGGAGGTCAATAATCTAGCATCAGCTGGAACAAAATGTCCAGTTTCCAGATGAATGATATCACCTGGAACCAAATCTTTTGAGGCGATTATGCTTAGGCTACCATCACGAAATACTGTGGCGGTAGGTGCAGACATATTCTTTAGGGCTTCTAAGGATTTTTCGGCTTTCGTTTCTTGTAAAACTCCCAATACAGCATTCAAGATTATAATGGTAAAGATGATGATTGGGTCAACAAAATCAGCATGACCTTCTAGCAATGATATGACAAAGGATACAATAGCTGCAATGATTAGAATAGCTATCATAAAATCTTTAAACTGCGCAAAGAATTTGTATAGGATACTCTTGTTTTTCTTTGATTCTAGAACATTCTCTCCATACTCGTGGATACGTTTTCCTGCCTCTTTGCTCGTGAGTCCTGAATCAACAGAAGTATGTAGAACTTTTGCTGTATCCTGTGTGGATAGATTGTGATAATTCATGTACAGACTCCTTATTGGGTTTTTTATTATGTATATGCATGGACATAGAAATTATGTAAGTTAGAGTAGCCATAATCCTCAAGGTTGCATACCTTGTTATAAGGGGCGTGTCTGTAAAGGCGTGTAGATTCCCCTTGGAAGGAGAGAAAAGATATTGTTATTGCAGATTATTGTGATATCAATCTCATTGAGTATAGATGCACTGGGAATTGGAATTGCATACCCGCTACGTGGTGTTAAAATTGGAGCATTAGCCAAAACAATAATTGGACTGATTTCATGTGGAGTAATGTTCGTATCTATTCTAGTGGGAAAAGAGATGACGAAGTATATACCAGCTGATGTAATGATGATTATCGGAACATCAATACTTGTATTGATGGGCGTAATCTATATTCGTAATAGCTTATTTAGTGATGAAGAGGCAAGCTACGATTTAGATGAATCTAAGAAGATTGATTTGTTTGAAGCAATTATATTGGGATTTGCATTATCTGCAGATTCTATAAGTGCAGGAATTGCTGTTGTTGCAATTGGAATGCAGAGTACTTTAATTCCTATTGTGGTTGGTTTGACACAAGTTGGATTCTTAACAGTAGGGAATCTGTTAATTGTAAAGTTCTCTCGGATAAGGAAGCTGAACAGTAAAGTTTGTGGAGTGTTTTCTGGAGCATTACTAATATTGATAGCAATAATACGATGTTTATGAATTGTTACTTGCACACGAATAAACCTTTTAATCTTTGTGGCAACGTGTTATAATTGGGAATTGGACAGTTACAAGTCTAACGATGTCGTTGACCTAAGTTAAAGCAAAGATGAGGTAGAATAAACAATGAGAAATATTCAGTTGGTAATAGAATATGATGGTTCCCGTTATGATGGGTGGCAAAAACAACCGAAGTATCCTAATCGTGTTACGATACAGGATAAAATCGAAGCGGTTTTGAATAAAATGGAACAAGAAAAAATCGAATTAATCGGAGCGGCTAGAACAGAAGCTGGAGTGCATGCGAATGCACAAGTTGCTAATTTTAGTACTAACACAGAAATGAAACCATATGAAATCAAACATTATCTTAATCGGTTTTTACCAAGAGATATTGCAGTGAGAGAAGTGTTAGAAGTTCCAGAACGTTTTCATAGTAGCTTTAACGCAAAGTCGTTTGTATATGAATATAAGATTGGTATTGGAGAAGTGCCTAATGTTTTCAATCGTAAATATAGTTATTACTGTTTTGACAAATTAGACTTAAAAGAAATGCGAAAAGCAGCTTCGTATATGATTGGAAAGCATGATTTTAAGACATTTGCTGACAATAAGAAGCAAAAAAAGTCAACAGTACGTGAAATATATGATCTTGAGATATATGGGGATAGTGAAGAAATTATAATTACAATTCATGCAGATGATGTGTGGCCGTTTATGGCGAGAATTATTGTAGGTACTCTTATCGAAGTAGGGGCAGGACGTCTCTTAGCAGACCGTGTTGGTGAAATTATTGAAAGCAAGAATAGAGATTTAGCCCCAGAAGCAGCAGAGGCAAAAGGGTTATTCTTAGTTGAAGTTAAATATATCTAAGATAGAGAAAAAGCTAGAAGGTGTATTCAATTGAATACACCTTCTAGCTTTTTTAGTAAATTAGTACTATGGCTCATGGTATTACGCAATTTATAAGGACAGAACAATCTTTATGCAGTAGTTAATGCTTGTCAGAGGAGAGTATTTAAGGTAATATTAATAGTAGAAATGTAAAAAGGAGAGATTCCATGTCTAATTTTTGCTCAAAATGCGGAAAACTACTGGAAAAAGATGGTTTTTGCTTGCAATGTATTGAATTAACTGAAAAGGATGGATTTATGCAAGATTCATCTGAAGTAAATGCTGCTGTAACAGAGGAGCAACCATATGCTGATATCAATAAGAAAGCATATGAACAGATATCAAATGAACAACAATTGAAACAAAAATCAAAAGTTAGTTTAGTAAAGATATTGTTAGTAGTAATTGTAACAGTAGGGATATGTGTAGCTGGAATCTATGCGGTTTCTACATTAGCTGATGATCTAGGTAAAAAGAGTGCCATCGATGTTACAGGATCTAATCAGACGGAGATACTAGAACAAGAGATTGATGAATCCTTAGGAGAAGAAGCGCAAGCTGAATCAGATGATTCGTATGTATATGAGGCCGATTATGATGAAATTATGCAAGCGGGTGAACCAAGTAATGCATATACTTTATTTGCAGCAACAAAAGAAGATGTTGTCCCAATAATAGATGAATATTTTGTTGAACAGGGTCTTAACATGAACTATGAAACAGATATGGACAACACATATGAAATGGTAGAGGATGAGAAAATTACATATTATGAGACATTCTCTACGTGGTCGGATAATGAAGACGATTCAGAACTTTATTTTATTTCTTCTGATACTGTTACGGGCAAACTGTTATATGTTGGAGTATACAGAGAAGGCCAAGAAGAAGCGATACAGCTAATTAGAAAGAGTCTCGAAACAATTGATCCAAATCTAACCCCAGAACAATTACAAGAAACATGTGATAATATGATTAATTCTACAGACTATGTTGACGAAATCTGCGGAGATTATGAAGTACAAGGTGGTTTTATAGAAGAGCAGAACCTTTACTATTATTACATAGTAAGCTTATTAGATAATTAATTAAGAAAGGAGCTATCGGCTAAAGTGAAATACTTAGCTAGAAGGCTCCCTTTCTGTTATTATGATATTAGTTTTGTTCATTGGATTCGGTTTCAGTTGCTTTGTTTTTACGATGAGAAAGTTTTTTAAACACAAGAATTCCGACAATACCTACAATTAAGGGGATTAGAATATGTTTGTATTCATCATAATAGGTGTAGGCTAACTGCCAATTATCCTGTAATAAGTATCCTGTTCCAATTAGCATGGTGTTCCAGATGGTGATGCCAATGAAAGAAGATAATAGGAAAACAGAAAAACTTTGCTTCATTGTTCCGCTTATGAAGGCTATGTAAGTTCGACATATAGGAATAACCCTGGCGAAGCAAACAGCAGAGGCACCATATTGTTCGAATTTACTATAGGACGAATTAATTCCTTTCTCTGTTTTCGGGAATTTCTTGACTAAACGTTCAAGTAATGCTGATCCACCGTAACAACCAATTGCATAGCAGATAGTGGTCCCTATAAGACCTGCAATCACGCTAGCAGTTAGTATTACAAAGAAATGAATATTCTGCGCACTTGCGATTGCACCGGAGAATGGAAGGACAATTTCGCTAGATACAGGAAAGCAAGCGTATTCAAGCATAATAATTAGGAACATAGCAATTAATCCATATTCAGATATTAAGTTGGTTAAGAATTCCATCGTTCACTCCACGAATTCTTTTTTGAAAGTATATTACTAGCAATGATAAAAAATGCTTAACAAGTTAATATTATCTTTATTTAATCTAGTTTGGCGTATAAAAGGGACAAGTATATCATATATATGTTAGTGGCTTGTAATAATATTGTTATACTATTGACACAAATATACCACAAAACACTTATAGATTTATACATAAATTGAAATAAGTGGAATCACAGCATGACACTTGGAGGTTAATATGAAAGAACTTATACTAAGAATGCAAAAGAGGAGTAAGCGTTTGCTGATACTCTCTGTTATCTTATTGGTTTTGTATGGAGCTAGATCGATGAATCAAGCTGAAGCTGCTTCTAACTATCCATACGTGATTAAGGTTAATAAGCAACAGAACACTATAACTATCTATGGTAAAGATAGTAAAGGCAAATATACAGTACCTGTCAAGGCAATGATTTGTTCTACAGGTTCTGATACTCCTTTAGGGACGTATCGTACACCAGCAAAATATAGATGGAAGTTACTGTTAGATAATGTGTGGGGGCAATACAGCACGAGAATCACAGGAGGAATTCTATTCCATTCTGTCTGGTACTACAAACAAGACCCATCTACACTATCAGCAGTGCAATATAATAAGCTTGGAACTATGTGTTCTCATGGCTGTATACGTTTGACTGTGGCAGATGCCAAATGGATTTATGATAATTGTCCTATTGGTACAACAGTTACTATATATAATAGTAAAGACCCAGGGCCACTTGGTAAACCAGTTGCAATTAAGTTACCGACAAACACTGGTTGGGATCCAACAGATGTATACAATAAGAATAATCCGTTTAATGGTAAGAAGCCGTCTATTAGTGGCGCAAAGAACAAGACTGTTGAATATGGTACTAAAGTTGATTTATTAAAGGGTGTAACAGCGAAGAATACAACAGGATTTAGCATAACTTCACGCATTAAAGTTTCAGGTAAAGTTAATACGAAGAAAGAAGGCAAATATAAAATTACGTATTCTGTTACCGATGAGATAGGAAGATCCGCTAAGAAAACAGTTACATACACCGTCGTCGGAGGAGAAGATAAAGACGATGAAGAAGTAGTAGAGGTGGTTGGAACACCTAAGATTTCTGGTGTAGTTGATAAAGTTATAGATGGTAATACAAAAGTTACAAAGAAACTTGCTCTAAATGGAGTAACCGCAACTATCGGAGACAAGGCAGTAGATAATAGTAAGATTACAGTTACAATCACAGATAATAAGGACGATTCATACACAATAACTTATGAATTGGTTGCTTCTGATGGTAAATCAGATAAAGTAGAGGCTAAGATAATTGTAGATAAAAAAGCACCAGTCATTAAAGGAGCGGTTGATAAAGAAATTCCTTGGGATGTAGAAGTTGATCGTGACGTGGCATTAGAAGGTGTGAAGATATCTGATAATGTAAGTAAAATGTCTGTTGATGATATTAAAGTAACAATTAAAGAAAAAGAAGATATGTATATTGTGACGTATACTGCAAAGGATGGCGTAGGTAATAAAGTTTCAGTTGTTGTTAACTTCATTAAAAAGGATTACCTTCGTTTTGAAGGAATAGTAGATCGCATTGCCAAGAGTGATGAAGTTGTAGACCGAGCATTCGCGTTAAAGGGAGTAAAAGCATATTATAATGAGAAAGATGTCACCAGCTTAATTGAGGTTCGTTTTAAACCTGTCTATGATGAAGAAGATGTTATCGTAGAATATAAGGTTACGTATATAATATGTGATAAAGTAAATAATGATATACGAGCTACTGCTAAAATTACAGTATTAAAAGAAGAGTAAAACTTATATTATGAAGAGGGGCTTATGCAAAACTATGAATTTTTGCATAAGCCCTTTTGCATTTATATGTGACGCTGTCTTTCTATTTCTAATAAATTTATTAAAAATGAAAAAATAAGTTGAAAAAAGGTTATAATCTAGGTATACTTTAAATATTGACTGTAACTCACTCGTGTACTATATTTTTTGAAGATAGTCAAAGTTTGTCAATAATGTAGTGCACTAAGTTACAAAAGATATACATGTTAGAATGTCAGTTGTACAACAATAAGTTTGGAATTTATATGTGTACAAGTTTGACTAGGAGGTCAGATGTACAAGTTAATAAAGAGAGATGGCATGGCAAAACGTGGAGAATTTCACACAGTTCATGGAACGATCCAGACTCCTGTATTTATGAATGTTGGAACTTGCGCAGCAATTAAGGGTGGAGTATCTACAGAAGATTTACAAGGATTAAAGACGCAAGTGGAATTATCCAATACGTATCATCTACATGTACGTACAGGGGATAAAGTAATTAAGCAACTTGGAGGTCTTCATAAGTTTATGGTTTGGGACAAGCCAATCTTAACAGATTCAGGTGGATTCCAAGTGTTTTCATTATCAGGACTTCGTAAAATTAAAGAAGAGGGTGTGTATTTTAACTCTCATATTGATGGTCGTAAGATTTTCATGGGTCCAGAGGAGAGCATGCAGATTCAATCGAATCTTGCTTCAACAATAGCCATGGCTTTTGATGAATGCCCACCGCATCCAGCAACTAGAGAATATATGCAGAATTCTGTCGATCGTACAACTAGATGGTTAGAACGTTGTAAAAAAGAGATGGCAAGATTGAATTCTTTAGAAGATACAATTAATAAAAATCAGATGTTATTTGGTATCAATCAAGGTGGTACTTACGAAGATATCCGTATTGAACATGCGAAACGTATATCGGAGCTTAATCTTGATGGATATGCACTTGGTGGACTTGCAGTTGGTGAGTCACACTCAGAAATGTATCGTATTATTGAAGAAACGGTACCATATTTACCGTTAGAAAAACCTACTTATCTTATGGGAGTTGGTACACCTGCGAATATCTTAGAAGCAGTAGATCGAGGAGTTGATTTCTTTGATTGTGTATACCCAACAAGAAATGGAAGACATGGTCATGCTTATACGAATCAAGGTAAGCTTAATCTAATGAATGCAAGATTTGAATTAGATACAAGACCGATAGAAGAAGGATGTAATTGTCCGGCTTGTCAGAAATATAGTCGAGCTTATATAAGACATCTTTTAAAAGCAAAAGAAATGCTAGGTCTTCGTTTAATTGTAATGCACAACTTGTATTTCTATAATACAATGATGGAAGAGATTCGAGAAGCAATTGAACAAGGCAGATATAAAGAATATAAGAAAGCCAAATTAGATGGCTTCGAAGCGAATGGAGATAACTAAAATTTCTTGACGAAAGTCATAGATTTTGAAGATATGTATAGGAGGAATGATCATGAACTTACCAGTATTAAATACTGCAGCAACAACACCAACAGGGGGATCTACGGGTATCGTATTTACTCTTGGTTATTTAGTAATTATCGGTGCATTATTCTATTTTATTGCAATCAGACCACAGAAGAAACAACAAAAGGCACATGCAGCTATGTTAACAACAATAGCAAACGGTGATAGCGTTTTAACTTCAAGCGGTTTCTATGGCGTTGTTATCGACGTTATGGAAGATGTTGTAATTGTTGAGTTTGGTAACAATAAGAACTGTAGAATTCCAATGCAAAAATCTGCAATTATTGAAATCGAAAAACCAGAAGAAAATAAATAATGAATTGTAAGGAGTTGCTGGATTAACAAAAGTATCCAGCAACTCCTTTTTTCTATAGACAAATTGAAAATTCAAGGTTACTATAATAAAGTGTGAATTAAAAGAGACTCGTACACCATTATATGTGTATATCGCAAGTTGGATTTAAGTCTCAAGGCATTTGAAAGGGGAAATTTATTAACATGAACAAACCAGTATTAGTAATTATGGCAGCAGGTATGGGCAGCCGATATGGCGGATTAAAACAAATGGATCCTGTGGATAACGAAGGACATAAGATTATAGATTTTTCAATATATGATGCAAAAAGAGCCGGTTTTGAAAAGGTTGTCTTTGTAATCAAGAAAGAATTAGAAAACGATTTCAGGGAGTTAGTTGGCAATCCTATATCGAAACATATGGAAGTAGAGTATGTATTCCAAAGTTTAGATAATATTCCAGAAGGGTTTTCTGTACCAGAAGGAAGAGTTAAGCCTTGGGGTACAGGCCATGCTGTACTTAGTTGTTATGATGTAATAGATGGCCCATTTGCAGTAATCAATGCAGATGATTATTATGGAGCGAGCGCATTTCAGATGATTTATGATTTCTTATCCGAAGTGAAAGATGATTCGTATTACCGTTATACAATGGTAGGGTATCGTTTGAAGAATACCGTAACAGACAATGGATATGTATCTAGAGGCGTGTGTGATACCGATTCTTATCAGATGTTACAGGGTATAATTGAACGTACTAGAATCGAAAAGCATGAGGATGGAATTGCATATTCTGAAGATGGTGGTAACACTTGGAATTCGCTTTCAGAAGACACAATAGTATCTATGAATATGTGGGGATTTACAGCAAGTATATTGGAAGAGCTAAAGAGACGCTTTGCGCTGTTTATGAATGAAGAAGTTAGAAAAAATCCTGAGAAAGCAGAATACTTTTTGCCAAGTGTGGTGGATCAGTTGTTATCAGCAAAGAAGGCAACGGCTAAAGTACTAAACTCAGAAGATAAATGGTATGGTGTAACATACAAAGAAGATAAAGAGGGCGTTGAGAATGCAATTTCTGAAATGAAAGCTAATGGTATGTATCCTACAAAACTTTGGAGGTAATTCCTCATGTTTAAAATATTGATAGTAGAAGATGACGAAACGATAGCAGGAATTTTAGCGGAGAATTTGAATAAATGGGGATATGAAGCTGATTACGTAGAAGACTTTGACTTGGTACTTCAAAAATTCAGGGATTTTGAGCCGCATATGGTATTAATGGATATAACATTACCATTCTATAATGGCTTCTATTGGTGCGCTGAGATTCGTAAAGAATCCAATGTACCGATTGTATTTATATCTTCTAATACTGATAACATGAATATTGTAATGGCGATGAATATGGGGGGAGATGATTTTATTACGAAACCATTCGACCTTTCCGTTGTAGTTGCTAAGATTCAAGCGTTACTTCGCAGGACGTATTCGTATATGAATCAAGTCACTACAATAGAGCATCAAGGTGCAATTCTTAACATAGGTGAGGCATCATTATCTTATCATGATACGAAGCTTGATTTAACAAAGAATGAGTTTCGTATCTTACAATTATTAATGGAGAAGAAGAATACGGTAGTTTCAAGAGAAGAGATTATGAAGAAGTTATGGGATAGCGATTGCTTTATTGATGATAATACGTTGACGGTTAACATGACAAGAATCCGTAAGAAGCTAGAAGACATCGGATTGGAACAATTTATTATGACGAAAAAAGGAATTGGATATATAATAAGTGATTAACTTATTCAAAGAAGGAGTTTATATGAAACCATTTCGAATAGTAGATTATATAAAACTTAGAATTTCTTTTTTCTTGCTTCTGACTCTAACATGTTTTTTGTTCCCTTTGCTTCAATATTTGTATGGATACAAGGTGGAAGCCGTTTGGTATGGTGTTCAGATTGAATTGTTTGTAGCGTTAGTAATAATATGTATTGACTACCGGATACAGAAACAAAAATATGCGAAGCTATTAGAACGGTATTCACATATATCTGTCTATGGAACTCAAACCATTGCTCCAACTAATTGTATGGAGAAAGGCTATGAAGAGATTATTAAATCTCTTAGAGAAAAGGCAAAGGAGTCTTCAGATAAGATTGAGATTAGGCATCAAGGCCAAATTGAGTATTTTACCATGTGGGTTCATCAAATTAAGACACCAATTTCTGCGTTATCACTATTACTTGACAATACAGAAATAGAATCAAGTTCGAAGGGTGCAATGAAACAGGAAGTTTTTAAAATCGAACAGTATGCAGGTTTAGTTCTTGAATATCTTCGAATTGATAATATGAGCAATGACCTTATTCTAAGTCCGTATGAGCTTGACGGAATAGTAAGGAAGGTAGTTAAGAAGTTTTCAACAATATTTATTCATAAAAGGAATTCCCTAATCATGGATGATCTGAAATCTAAGGTACTAACTGACGAGAGATGGTTAGGATTTTTAATAGAACAGATTCTTTCTAATGCACTAAAATATACAAATCAGGGAACTATAAGAATATATGAAGAAAGAGACTATATTGATAGGGTGGTACTAGTTATCGAGGATACCGGAATAGGTATTAAGCAAGAAGACATTCCAAGGATTTTTGAACGTGGATATACTGGCTTGAATGGGCGTATGAATCAGAAAGCTACAGGAATCGGGTTATACTTATCAAAGAAGGTAGCAGATCGATTATCTTGTAGCATCTCGGTAACTTCAAAAGTACGGGAAGGAACTAAAGTGTCGATTATATTCCCTAAGGATAACTTGGAGATTTTCTAATATATAAGACCAATCTTACATTAGTGTAAGATATAGAAAAAGAAATGTAAGCTTTAGTTAAGGCATTACGTTTCTTTTTTTATTATAATAAATGCATAAGCTATATATGAATTAGCAATTAAAAAGAAAGAGAGAAAAATAATGGCATTATTAGAAGTTAATAATTTAAAGAAGATATATACAACTCGATTTGGAGGGCAACAGTGTCAAGCACTTAGCCAAGTTAATTTTACTGTGGAAGAAGGAGAGTATGTTGCAATCATGGGAGCTTCGGGTTCTGGTAAGACTACATTACTGAACATACTAGCCTCACTTGATAAACCTACAGCTGGAGAAGTACGATTAGATGGAACGGTATTATCTAAGATTAGTGATAGTAAGATATCAGCCTTTCGTAGAGAAAACCTGGGGTTTGTATTCCAAGATTTCAATTTATTAGATACTTTCTCTGTTAAGGATAATATCTTATTACCATTAGTACTATCAAGAAAACAATACAAAGAGATGGAAGAGAGATTAATGCCGCTTGCAAGACGTTTACAGATAGAATCATTACTTGATAAATATCCTTATGAGATATCAGGTGGACAAAAACAAAGAACGGCAGTAGCGAGAGCACTAATCACCAATCCGAAATTAATCCTTGCTGATGAACCGACAGGAGCATTGGATTCTAAAGCAGCACAGAATCTTTTGCAAATATTTGATCAAGTTAATGAATCAGGTCAGACAATACTAATGGTTACCCATAGTACGCAAGCGGCAAGTCATGCAAAGAGAGTATTGTTCATCAAAGATGGTGAAGTATACAATCAGTTATATCGTGGTAATCAGACTAATGAAGAGATGTTCCGTGAGATAGTTACTACATTAACAGTGTTATCAGATGGGGGTGTTGACATTGGGTAAGTCATTCTATCGAAAATTAGCGGTTACCAATCTTAAGAAGAATAGAAACGCTTATATTCCTTATATTCTAGCAGGGATGGGCATGGTGTTTACGTATGTATTGTTTTCGTTAATCAGTGAAAGTGATGGGATTACGAATGTTATAGGTGCTGATACGTTACAAGTTATGTTCCAGATGGGAGCGGTAGTAATATCCATATTCTCTGTTATATTTATCTTCTATGCCAATGGATTTTTAATGAAGCGTAGGAAGAAAGAAATTGCGCTATATGGAATTCTAGGTTTAGAAAGAAAACATGTTTGTTTAGTTATGTTATATGAGAGTTTAATCTCTGGTCTAATAAGTGTTATTGGTGGTATCGTACTTGGCCTTGTATTTGGAAAGATGTTTTTCATGTTTTTGATGAAGATGACAAGAATTGCAGAGGGAAGTAGATTAATTATAAATAGTAGTGTACTTATTAAAACATTCTTGTTCTTCATGGCAGTATATTTGGTTACTTTGTTATGGAATCAACTACAAGTAAGACTTAGTAAACCAATTGAATTATTAAAAGGGGAGGAGATTGGACAGAAAGAAAAACGTTCAACACCGATACTTGCTATTATTGGTTTGGGATTATTGGCAGCAGGGTATTATATGGCGATTAAAGTTGAGAATCCATTGGCAGCGCTTAATAAATTTTTCATTGCAGTGTTATTAGTTATTGTTGGAACGTATTATACATTCCGAGCTGGTAGTATCGTAATCTTGAAATTATTAAAGAAGAATAAGAGATACTATTATCAGACAAACAATTTTATAACAGTATCAGGAATGATTCATCGTATGAAACAGAATGCAACTGGACTTGCGAATATCTGTATTCTATCTACTATGGTATTGGTTACAGTATCCACTACGATTGCATTGTTTGTAGGGCAGGAAAAGATAATAGCTGAGAGGAATCCTACGGATTACGCGTTAAGCATGGAGGACGGAACGGTTGATCCAATACAATTAAAGGATGCCATCTATGAAGTAGCACAAAAACACAACGTTAGTATAAAGGATTATACGGATATACGTATTAAGGGAGTTATTGCCTCATATGACGATGGTACTTTACAAGGAGTGGATACAGCTGAGATACTCGGAACAGATTTTAAATATTATACAGCTATTTTTATACCTCTTGAGGAATACAATAAGAAGACTGGCAAGAGTGCAATACTAGAAGATAATGAAGTTTTAATGTCTTTTGCTAAGAATGAATCAGTAAGTGAAAATATTATAGTACTTGAAGAGTCTTATACGGTAAAAGGCGCTTGTGATGATATTGATATTAGTATAAGTTACGATTTAAGCGCATATGACACCATCTATATGGTACTTAATGACGAGGAACGTATTCTAGATACCGTAAAGGAATTAAGTAAGGGATTTACCACTAGTTCAAATGATGAAATGGAGTACAATGTGTTTTTTGATGCAGAGGGTGAGACTGACGATCGATTTGCTTGTGCCAATGAAATTAAGGATGTAACTTATAAGATTGCGGATGGGCGTTACTTTACAAATATTGATCTGGATAAAGAAGATGGTTATAAAGTGTATGGAGGATTGGTATTTTTAGGATTTTTCCTTGGTGTAATATTCCTATTAGCGATGGTTATGATTATCTATTTCAAACAAATCTCAGAGGGCTTTGAAGATCGTAAACGTTATGAGATTTTGAATAAGGTAGGATTAGATAAAAAGGATGTTAAGAAGACAATTAATAAACAGATTATACAAGTATTCTTCTTGCCGTTATTAGGAGCAATTATTCATGTTGCTTTCGCCTTTAAGATGATTACTAAGCTACTACTAATGTTTGCTCTTACAGATACTACTTTGATATTCTTCTGTACTTTAGCAACGATTGTAATATTCGCAGTAATCTATATCTTTGTATTCAAGATGACTGCAAAAGCTTATTATAGAATAGTAAATAGTAAATAGAAATAAAAGAGGTTGTAACAATTGATTGAATAAATCAGTTGTTACAACCTCGAATTTATTTAGCAGAGTTTTTATATTCTTTCATTGCTTCTAATAATTCATAAGGAATCTTAAGGTTTCCGCGACCTTTGCCAATTGCAATATCAGGTTTGTTGGCACCATGAAAATCTGATCCACCGCTTAATAATAGGTCGTTCAGACGTGCTAAGCGACGTACATCACTTTCATCACAACCTGTATGGGAAGTATATATAGCTTCAATGCCTGCTAGGCCGAATGATTTTAATTTCTTTACTAGTTCAGATAGTTCATTGGCTGATAAGTGATAGAGCAGTGGATGAGCAAGAACAGGTATTCCACCGGCTTGTAATATAAGTTTGATTGCATCTTCTGGAGTTATGAATTGGCGAGGCACGTAATAAGGACCATCAGCACTTAGATATTTATCAAAGGCTGCATTACGAGTTTTAGTAAATCCGTTTTCGGTTAAGTATTTGGCAAAATGTGCTCTTGTTATAACGGCATCTGGTTCGGATTCTCTTAAAGCTTCCAATGTAATAGGAATTCCTGCATTATTTAAATTGTGAATCATCTTAATGTTACGTTCTTCACGTTCTTTTACAGCGTCCTCAAGTGTTTTGATTAAGGTTTCGTTTGTATCATCAATATAGAGTCCAAGGATATGAAGATCTTTTCCATTGTAAGCAGAAGAGATTTCAACTCCAGGAATAATCTCAATTTCATAGCCATTAGCAGCATGTTTTGCAGCTGCTTGTCTTGCTTCTTGTAAACCAAGTACAGTATCGTGGTCTGTTAATGCAATGGCAGTTAATCCGCTACGAACTGCTTCATCAACAACTTCTGTTGGTGTGAAAGTTCCATCAGATATGTTTGAGTGCACATGTAAGTCAATATATTTCATAGGAGTACTCCTTTCGCTTGGGTATGATTGGTTTCTATATAATAGGATACAAGAATACTCCATTTTTTACAAGCAGTGAGTCATAATACATCATCCAAAGTAATATACATGAACTATACATAGTAACAGGAGGCCAAGGCATGAATAAGGTTGCAGTAAAGAAAACACTACCGTTTCATATTGCAAAGGCATTAATCTTTTCATACATAGTTACAGCTGTTATCTTACTTCTCCTTTCTTTTATCCTATATAAAGTTCAGATTCCTAGTGGAATGGTTAGTGTCGGAGTTATACTTGCGTACATACTTTCTACATTTGTAGGTGGGTTTTTTATTGGGAAAAAAGTAGAAGCAAGGAAATTTATTTGGGGGATTGCAGTCGGAGCTATATACTTTTTGATTATCATTATTATCTCAATTGTCTTGAACAAAGCTGCTTTTGGCTCAGCAGGCAGCATAGTAACCGTACTTGGAATGTGCCTACTTGGTGGTATGTTGGGTGGCATGATAAGTTGATAATTTTGGTATTATTTTGTTGATTTCTATTTTTGACAAGCAGTTTAACTTATGATATAATATATCAAGTTAAAGATGCAAAGGAGGTTACATAATGAAACGTATCAAGACTTTAAACACTAGAAACCTTAAAGAGTCTATGAAAAAAGGCGGTTGTGGTGAATGTCAAACTTCATGTCAATCAGCTTGTAAGACTTCATGTACTGTAGGAAATCAAAGTTGTGAGAACAATAACTAATCAAACGACTAATGATTAATATAAGTCATAATTAAAAATTATAACTAGTAATAAGCAGCGGCTTCCGTCGCTGCTTATTAAATGTATGAAAGTTAATTTTTTGCCAAGATTTTGTGCGAAAACTGAAAGGAGTATCAAAGTGATTCACCAATATAAAAATAATGACTATAACATAGTATTAGATGTTAATAGCGGTATGATTCATGTCGTAGATGATTTAATTTATGATATTATTGAATTATTTGAGAATAATGATACCGATACTATTGTTGCAGCTATGATGGAAAAGTATTCACAACCAGAAAATGCTGCAAAATTAGAAGCTCCAATAGACATTAACGATGTGATTGAAGCAATTGAAGAGATTGAAGAGCTAAAGAAACAAGGAGCTCTTTTCTCAGAAGATATTTATAAGGAATACATTACAGATTTTAAGAAACGTCAAACAGTTGTTAAGGCTCTATGTCTTCATATTGCTCATGACTGTAACCTTGCTTGTAAATATTGTTTCGCAGAGGAAGGCGAATACAAAGGCCGTAGAGAACTTATGAGTTTCGAAGTTGGTAAGAGAGCACTTGATTTCTTAATTGAGAATTCAGGAAGCAGAAGAAATCTAGAAGTTGATTTCTTTGGTGGCGAGCCACTTATGAACTGGCAAGTGGTAAAAGATTTAGTAGCTTATGGACGTGAACAAGAAAAAATCTATAAAAAGAAATTTAGATTTACATTAACTACTAATGGTGTGTTATTGAATGATGAGATTATGGAATTTGCCAATAAAGAAATGGCAAATGTTGTATTAAGTATTGACGGACGAAAAGAAATTAACGATCAAATGAGACCATCAAGAAATGGCAAGGGAAGCTATGATCTTATTGTTCCTAAGTTTGAGAAAGTTGCAGAGTCACGTAATCAAACAAATTATTATGTTAGAGGAACATTTACAAGAAATAATCTTGATTTTTCAAAGGATGTATTACATCTAGCAGATTTAGGATTTAAACAGATTTCAGTAGAACCTGTAGTATCTCTTCCTGAAGAACCATATGCTATTCGTAAAGAAGATTTACCACAAATCTATGAAGAATATGATAAGCTAGCAAGAGAGATGATTAAGCGTAAGAAAGAAGGAAAGGGATTTAACTTCTTCCATTTTATGATAGACCTAACTGGTGGACCATGTGTAGCAAAACGTTTATCAGGTTGTGGTTCGGGAACAGAATATCTTGCAGTAACTCCTTGGGGAGACCTATATCCATGTCACCAATTTGTTGGTGAAGATGAATTCTTACTTGGTAATGTATTCGAAGGGATTAAGAATACAACATGTTGTGATGAATTCAAACTTTGTAACGTGTATGCAAAGGATAAATGTAGAGATTGTTTTGCTAGATTCTACTGCAGTGGCGGTTGTGCAGCAAATTCATATAAATTCCATGGTAAAATTGACGATGCTTATGACATTGGATGTGATTTGCAAAGAAAACGTGTGGAATGTGCGATTATGATTAAAGCAGCTGAAGCGGAATAAGAAAAAACAATAGCTTGCCACTTGGCAAGCATGGTGACTGTGCAGGTCGCTATTTCTAAATTAACTGAGGTGAAGGTGTTAGACTGGAAAATTACATTTTTCAGCCAGAGAATTATGCAATGCATGAATTCTCCACACGTAGGAAAGGAGTAATTTAGTTATATGAAGGACAAGAAGAAGGGTGTCTTGCATCTACTAATTGTACTTTTGGTAATTGTAGGGTTATCAGTAGTTACATTAGTAGGTCTTGGCAAAGAGCACAAAGGTAGTGCGGAAAACATTCGTTTGGGGCTTGATTTAGCAGGTGGTGTAAGTATTACGTATGAAACTGTTAAAGAGAATCCAACAGCAACTGAGATGAGTGATACGGTTTATAAGATGCAAAAACGTGTTGAGAGTTACAGCACAGAAGCAATGGTATACCAGGAGGGAAATAATCGTGTTAATATCGATATCCCTGGTGTGCAAGATGCCAATAAGGTTCTTTCAGAGCTTGGTAAAGCTGGTTCAATATCATTCGTAGATCCTGATGGAAACGAAGTTATTAATGGTTCTCACATTAAGACTGCTAAAGAAGGAACGACTCAAGAAAATGGAATTACTCAATATGTAGTTAATCTTACTTTGAATACTAAGGGAACAAAATTATTCAAAGAAGCAACGGAGAAATTCATTGGACAAGCTATTTCAATTGTATATGATGGTAAAGTTATCTCTGCACCAACTGTACAAGTGGCAATTACCAATGGAGAAGCACAAATCTCTCAAGGGTCCTATGATGAAGCTAGAAATCTTGCTTCAACAATCCGTATAGGTGCGCTTCCACTTGAATTAAAAGAAGTTCGTTCCAACGTAGTTGGTGCTAATCTAGGCGAAGAAGCGTTTGATACAAGTTTGATTGCAGCAGCTATCGGATTTATACTTGTAATCATTTTTATGATTGCGTTTTATCGTATTCCAGGCGTTGCAGCAAGTATCGCACTATGTCTTTATGTTGTAGCGGTTCTTGTCGTTTTAAATGGTGCTAATGTAACGTTAACATTACCAGGTATCGCTGGTATTATCTTATCTATAGGTATGGCAGTTGATGCTAACGTAATTATCTTCACAAGAATTAAAGAAGAACTTGCAACTGGTAAGACTGTTCGTTCTGCTATTAAAATCGGATTCGATAAAGCTTTATCAGCAATTATTGATGGTAACGTAACAACATTAATTGCTGCAGCTGTATTATGGTTCAAAGGTTCCGGTACAGTGAAAGGCTTTGCTCAAACATTAGCAATTGGTATTGTTATTTCTATGTTTACAGCATTAATAGTTACAAAATATACATTAACAGCATTGTATAACCTAGGTTTAGACCAAGAAAAATTCTATGGTATCCAAAAAGAAGTTAAAATATTTGCTTTTACTAAACATATTAAAAAATTCTTTGCGATTTCAGGTGTGTTAATAGCAATTGGTATTGTAGCATTATTCGTTAATAAAGCTTCAACTGGAAATATTCTTAACTATGGTCTTGACTTTAAAGGTGGAACCTCGACTCAAGTTGAATTCCCAGAAGCAGTTCCAGCGAATGCAGAACTTGAAAAATTCGTTGGTGATCTAATAGGTGAAGCAGAAGTAGGAGTTTCCCCAGTTGTTGGAGAAAATGCTGTAGTAATTAAGACAAGAGAATTAAATCTTGACGAAAGAAAGGCCGTAACGGATGCATTCGTAAAAACTTACGATGCAGATGAATCTACTATCACTATGGAAAGTATCTCTGCAACAGTAAGTAATGAGATGAAGTCAGATGCAATCATATCTGTTATCATCGCTGCAATCTGTATGTTGATTTATATCTGGTTCCGTTTCAAGGATTTCAATTTTGCAACAAGTGCGGTATTAGCATTAATCCATGATGTACTAGTAGTGGTAATGGTATATGCTGTCGCAAGAATATCCGTTGGTAATACGTTCATTGCATGTATGTTAACCATTGTCGGTTATTCAATTAATGCTACCATTGTTATCTTTGACCGTATTCGTGAGAACAAAGCGGCTATGAAGAGATCCGATGTACTTGAAGATGTAGTTAATTTAAGTATTAGTCAAACAATAAGCAGAAGTATCAATACTTCCTTGACAACATTCATCATGGTATTCGTATTATTTATACTTGGTGTTGATTCAATCCGTGACTTTACATTACCATTAATGGCAGGTATAGTTTGTGGAGCATATTCTTCAATTTGTATCACAGGTACGTTATGGTATGTTATGAAGAAGAAATTAAGTAAGAAGAAAATTGCTTAATTAGAAGTTAAAGAGCTAGTCAAAAATGATAGACAACTCGCTTTACCTTTGGGGAAGCAGTTGTCTATTTTTTGGTGCTAAAGAAGTCCGATATCCGAAGCAAAAAGGATCAAAATAGGGGCGTTCCCATACGAATTAATTATATAAGATAATCAAAGGAGTTATAGAAGTAAAAGATTGCAACTATAACTCCTTTGATGATTAATCTAAAGTAAACTGTAGAATATGTTGTATTTCCTAAGTTTGTCGAAGATGAGTACTAATAAATGAAGGAAAATATGAGGAAAATAATGCCTATAAAGTTAACGAAAAAGGAGGATTATAGCTGTTTAAAATGGTAAAGTTGTAACTTAACTAAGCTTGACAAAAAGAATGGTAATTGTTACAATACTAGCAAGCTTATGAACAAGTAATCAAACAATTAACTTATTAAGTAGCAGTGTATGCCCCGTCACGAAAGTATTTGTGGTGTCGGGCATTTTATTTAAATAAGGATAACAGTAGGGAGGAGTATTATCCATGAGAAGAATAGTATTATCTATCTTAGTAGACAATACTGCAGGTGTACTTAGTCGTGTAGCTGGTTTATTCAGCAGAAGAGGATATAACATAGATAGTTTATCCGTAGGTGAAACACAAGACCCTGCATATTCACGAATGACGGTAGCTGTATCAGGTGATAATCAGATTCTCGAACAGATTGAAAAACAGTTGAATAAGTTAGAAGATGTCAAAGAAGTTATAGAGTTAAAAGATGGAGAGTCTGTTTGCCGTGAACTAATCTTAGTAAAAGTTCAGGTAGGACCTCAACAACGTCAAGCTGTAATAGCAGTAGCGGATATATTCAGAGCTAAAATCGTTGATGTTTCTAGAGAATCGTTAATGGTTGAATTGACAGGTAACCAAGCTAAGTTAGACGCATTCATTAGTTTGTTAGAAGGATACACAATTAAAGAATTAGTACGAACTGGACTTACTGGATTGGAAAGAGGTTCTGGTGATATCTCAGATTACCTGGATTAGTTTGAAGTAAGGTTTTCGTCGGCTGAATAATAGATACATAGAGAATTCAAAGAACGAAGCATAGGTTTATTAATGAATATTTGGAGCAAAATTGCTTCATATGTTATACAATATTTTTTTCAGGAGGAAAAAGAAATGGCAAAGATTTATTATCAACAAGATTGTAACTTATCATTATTAGAAGGAAAAACAATAGCTGTTATCGGTTATGGTAGCCAAGGTCATGCTCACGCATTAAACGCTAAAGAATCAGGTGCGAACGTAATCATCGGTCTTTATGAAGGAAGTAGATCATGGGCTAAAGCAGAAGCAGCAGGATTTGAAGTATATACAGCAGCAGAAGCAGCAAAAAAAGCGGATATGATTATGATTCTTATCAATGATGAGAAACAAGCTCAGATGTACAATGAATCAATTGCACCAAACCTTGAAGCAGGTAACACTTTAATGTTTGCTCATGGTTTTGCAATTCACTTTGGACAAATTATTCCACCTAAAGATGTTAACGTTATTATGATAGCTCCAAAAGGACCTGGACATACAGTTAGAAGCCAATACCAAGAAGGTAAAGGTGTTCCTTGTCTTATTGCTGTACACCAAGATGCAACAGGTAAAGCACATGAATTAGGTCTTGCATACGCACTTGCTATTGGTGGTGCTAGAGCAGGAGTTCTAGAAACTACATTCCGTCAAGAAACAGAAACCGACTTATTCGGTGAACAAGCAGTTCTTTGCGGTGGTGTTTCAGCACTTATGAAATGTGGTTATGAAGTATTAGTAGAAGCTGGTTATGAACCAGAAAGTGCTTACTTCGAATGTATCCATGAAATGAAATTAATTGTAGATTTAATTAATCAAAGTGGTTTTGAAGGAATGAGATATTCAATCTCTAATACTGCAGAATATGGTGATTACATAACTGGACCAAAAATCATCACTGAAGATACTAAGAATGCAATGAGACAAGTATTAAAAGATATCCAAGAAGGTGTATTCGCACGTAATTGGTTATTAGAAAACCAAATTGGTTGCACTAATTTCAACGCTATGAGAAGAATGGAAGCTGAACATCCAGTAGAAAAAGTTGGTTCTGAACTTCGTAAATTAATGAGCTGGACTAGTGAAAGTAAATTAATCGATAACTAAGATCTAACCATATAAAAAGCAGAAACAAATTCGTATAGAATTTGTTTCTGCTTTTTTTTCTTGCACCACCCCGAAGTCATGATATAATAACGATAAACAGATTTGCTTGCTTGCAAGGGCAAATCTGTAACGGGATCATGAACACGTTTTATGTTCATGATATAATAGAGCTAGTTATACGAAGGAATTCAAGCTACATGAATAAGAAAGTTGGGTATAGAAGAATGAGTGTAAATTTAGAGTATTATAAGATCTTTTATTATGTTGCGAAATATGGTGGAATAACCGCAGCAGCAGAACAATTATGTATATCTCAACCGGCGGTCAGTCAGGCAATTAAGCAGTTAGAGAGAAGTCTTGGTAGTGATTTATTCGTTCGAACAGCAAAAGGTGCGAAACTAACGATTGAAGGGGACTCTCTTTTTTCATATGTTCAAAAAGGTTATGAAACAATCTTACTAGGCGAAGAGAAATTCAAAAAGATGATGGATTTGGAAACTGGAGAGCTTCGTATCGGGGCAAGTGATATGACGTTACAATTTTGTTTGTTACCTTATCTAGAACGTTTTCATGAGATGTATCCTAATATTAAAGTTAATGTTACCAATGCCCCTACGCCAGAAACCATTTCTAATTTGAAGGAAGGTAAAATTGATTTTGGTTGTGTAAGTTCACCATTTGTTTCGAAACCAGATTTTAAAGTTACACAGATTCAACCGATAGAGGACATCTTTGTGGCAGGAACCAAATTCTGGGTGTACAAGAATAAGATGATGCATTATCAAGAACTAGAAGATCTGCCTATTATTTGTCTTGAACAGAATACAAGTACTAGAAGAAATATGGACGAGTTTTTAGCTAAGAATCATGTGGTACTCAATCCTGAATTTGAGTTAGCTACTAGTGATATTATCGTACAATTTGCAATACGTAACTTAGGGATTGGTTGCGTTGTGAGTGATTTTGCAAAGAAATATTTGGACTCTGGAGAGCTATTTCAATTGCATTTTGATAAGCCAGTACCTAAGCGAAATATTTGTATTATATCAAGTGAGAAGAATTCAATCTCTGGTGCATCTAAGAAGTTATTAGCTATGTTGGAAGAGGGTTAAAAATTTAATTATTTTAAGCATAATAAAAAGTATCTGACTAATAATAGTTACTATGAATGAAGATACTATAAGTGGCAAATAAAAAACATGCAGCAATATAAGTATTGGTTATGTACAGTATAATGAATATCGATTTTACTTATGGAGAGTATGTGGTATAATGGTTAAGTACTAGCGAGAAAATGTTGAATTAGCTAGTACATAGAATAAATATTGACATTATAAATGCGATTTTAGGAGGATTCAGACATGGTTAAAGCAATTGTAGGTGCTAACTGGGGAGACGAAGGAAAAGGTAAGATAACAGATATGTTAGGACAAGAGTCGGACATAATTGTACGTTTCCAAGGCGGAAGTAATGCAGGACACACAATCATTAACAACTATGGAAAGTTTGCACTTCATTTATTACCTTCAGGAGTATTCTACGATCATACAACAAGCATAATCGGTAATGGTGTAGCATTGAATATACCATATTTATTTAAGGAAATCCAAGGTCTTGTTGAAAGAGGAGTACCGAAGCCAAGAATCTTAGTTTCAGACCGTGCTCAAATCCTTATGCCTTATCATATATTATTTGATCAATATGAAGAAGAACGTTTAGGAAAGGCTTCATTTGGTTCAACAAAATCAGGTATTGCTCCATTCTATTCAGATAAATATGCGAAAATTGGTTTCCAAGTTTCAGAGCTATTTGCTGATGAGCAAATTATTAAAGAAAAAATTGCAAGAGTGTGTGAACAGAAGAATGTTATCTTAGAACATCTTTACCACAAACCAGCAATTGATGAGAATGAATTATTTAACACATTAATGGAATACAAAGAAATGGTTGCTCCTTACGTTTGTGATGTTTCGACTTATTTACATCAAGCAATCAAAGAGGGTAAGAACATTTTATTAGAAGGACAACTAGGTTCATTAAAAGATCCTGATTTTGGTATCTACCCAATGGTTACATCTTCTTCTACATTAGCCGCTTATGGCGCAATTGGAGCAGGTATCCCTCCATATGAAATCAAAGAAATCGTTACTGTAGTTAAAGCGTATTCAAGTGCTGTAGGCGCTGGTGAATTCGTAAGTGAAATCTTCGGTGAGGAAGCAGACGAACTTAGAAGACGTGGTGGAGACGGTGGTGAATTTGGTGCAACAACTGGTAGACCAAGAAGAATGGGTTGGTTTGATGCAGTTGCTTCTCGTTACGGATGTAGAATCCAAGGTGCTACTGAAGTAGCTCTTACTGTACTTGACGTACTTGGATATCTTGACGAAATTCCAGTATGTGTTGGTTATGAAATTGATGGTGAAGTAACAAAAGATTTCCCAACAACAGTACAACTTGCAAAAGCAAAACCTGTTTATGAAGTATTACCAGGTTGGAAAGAAGAAATCCGTGGAATTACTAAGTACGAAGATCTTCCAGAGAATTGTAGAAAATACATCGAATTCATTGAAAAAGAATTAGAAGTGCCAGTAACGATGGTATCAAATGGCCCAGGTAGAGAAGAGATAATTCATCGCTAAGAATTACCTTGGTATAGACTAATAATAAAATAATAATCCTAAGAGAATTAATACTTATTAAATGTATGGATTCTCTTGGGATTTTTTGGTTTTAGATAACCGAGGACTATAAGGCATAATTATTTTAGTTTACGAAAATATTCGAAATTTTCTATATTTTTAAGGGTTTAATTGGTTGAAATGTTCTATCTTTGGTTGTATAATAACATTTGATTGTTGATTAATTTGGTCAAGATGTAATAAACAATGTAGAAGAATGTTAAATGGACTTTTTGCTCCTTAATCTTAATAGTAGGAAAGGAATAAATATAATGAATACAATTACGTTTGTGGTGAGTGCCATTGTCGTACTTGTTATAGTATATCTTCTAGCAATTATGCCAAGAATGATTCACCGGGCGGATGACTCTATGTTTAGAGGCTGGTACTTTGCACATAGAGGATTGTTTGACAATAAGACCAAGGCGCCAGAGAATTCAATTCCTGCTTTTGAGAATGCAATTAGAAATCGTTATGGTATTGAACTTGATGTACAATTAACAAAGGATGAAGTAATTGTGGTATTCCATGATTATTCAATCTTAAGAATGTGTGGTGTTGATAAGAAAATATATGATATGACATATGAAGAGTTATGTCAGTATACTCTATTAAAAACCAATTGTAGGATACCAAGATTTGACGAGGCACTAAGAGTTATTGATGGTAAAGTGCCTGTAATTGTTGAGCTAAAGTTAGAATATAACTACAAGAGAACATGTGAACTTGTGAATGCAATGCTAAGTAAATACAAGGGTGTTTACTGTGTAGAATCATTTAATCCTTTGGGGATATTCTGGTATAGATTACATAATAACACAGTGATGCGAGGCCAATTATCCAGCATGTTTTTAAAAGATAAGGAAGAGGGAAAAAAATTTCTGTTTTTTCTTTTACAAAATCTTTTGTTAAACTGGTTAGCGAAACCGGATTTTATAGCTTATAATTATAAATATCGAAGATCTATATCATTTTATATGTGTTCGAAGATCTATAGGCCATATACATTTGCTTGGACGGTACGTAGCGAACAAGCGAGACAAGAGTGTGAAGGGTATTTTGAATATATTATTTTCGATCATTTTTGTCCTAGGCTTACAAAGTAAGAAAGCAGAGGTAGTAAGATGCATTTGGTTAAAAGGTACATGGAAGAAGTTATGATATACATTGCTTTTTCTAAGAGAAAAGCGGTTAAAGAAGATGTTCTTAGGAGAATTGGAGAAGTAGCTGTAGAACAGGAGAATAAGAATATAGAAGATCTGTCAGAGGAAGAAGCAATGAAGGTCTTAGATACTCTTGGAAGTCCGAGAGAGTTGGGGAGAAGTTATTGCAAAGGTAAGAGCAAGATTATAGGTAGGGAAAGTGTGGCATCATATCATAGAGTGTTATTGTTATCGATGATTTTTGCACTTTTCGGAAATGCTCTGGCTTATTTTTTCATGGACACCAGTAATGGTAATAAAGTGAGTGTAGTGTTTGTTTTGTCAAAACTAGTAATTAGTCTTGCCTTTTTATACATATTTATAACACTGATTTTTTACGTTGCTAATTGCATACTCAAGAATGAAGAGGAAAAAGAAGAACATGCCAGGGGAAAGTGGACCGCATTACATTTACGTTATCCGATGCGAAAGAGACCGAACAAGAGAATGGATTACATAAGTGGATTATTATTTAAAATAATTGTATTAACTGTGTTTTTTGTTGCTGGTGATCGTTTATTTATAGGCGCTGTAGTAAGAGACGGTGGAAATATTCAAAGAATTCCTCTTTTTTTTACTGAGCGTATTCAAGATTTTAAAGTATTGATTTCTATAATGCTTGTTGTATCAATAGGATATAGCGTATCAGCAATATGGAGAAACCGACCTGATTTTGTGTTATTAATCTGGAAAAGCATCTCTGCAATATTTAATGCAATTGGTTGTGTATTCTTATTTGGTTCAAGAGGAATCTGGAATGCAGAATTTGTAAATCAATTGCAAAGTGCAGGCATTAATGCCCTACAGTCTTTTACGATGCAAAGTTTAGCAAGTTTTTCAGTAGCGATTATATTATTAATTGCAGCGATTAATATCATGCATGCCTTCTATCGATTCTTTAGTAATATTTAATTGAATAATTGAATTAAGAAAAACGATAATCTTGCAGTATGAAGATTGTCGTTTTTCTTATACAAATCTATGTTGATTAACGATTACAAACGTCTTTAATAACAGCTAGAAGTTCATCATTCTTCTCAGGGGACATGAAACAGAAGCGAATATAGTGATCATCTAAGAATGGAAAGGTTGAACAATCTCGAATCATTAACCCTTTGCGTATTGTTGCCTCGAATAATTCAGTAGAAGTAATCGAATCATCAAGTGTTTTACAAAGTATAAAGTTTGCTGTTGATGGGTAATATTTAATGTTTGGAACATCATCAAGATATTTGCAGATTCTCTCGCGTTCTGTATTGATCAACTGTTTCGTTGTATTGATATATTCTGTGTCGTTAAACATAATTTCACCAGCGATTGCAGCTAATGTGTTGATTGTCCAAGGATTTTTCTTGTTATTAATTTCTTTGATTAAATCGGCGTTTCCACAGATTGCATAACCCAATCGTAAACCAGGGGCAGCAAAGAATTTGGAGATACCTCGTAAAATAATTATATTATTATAGTCATTTGTTAGTGGAACACTGCTAATCTGTTCCATATCAGACGCAAATTCGATGTAAGTTTCGTCAACCATAACGAAGATATCATTTCGCTTACAGTGGTCAAGAATCTTGCGCATGTCTTTACGATAGATACTGCCTGATGTAGGATTATTAGGGTTGCAGATGATAAGTAAATCTATATCAGAAGTTAGCTTGGAACATAGGTTCTCAAGATTTAATCTGAAATCATCTTCCTCTTGTAAAGGAAAATAGAAGGAACTACCACCACCAAGTGAAACTTCACGTTCATATTCAGAATATGTTGGACCAATAATCAAGGCCTTTTTAGGAGCTTTGATTTGTATCATTAATGAAATAAGTTCAGTTGAACCATTACCAACTATAATATTCGAAGCATCGGAATGAGCATAGGAAACGATGCAGTTACGTAGAGAAGTGTACTCACGATCTGGATAAGTAGTTATGGCATCTATATGGGAAGCAAGGCACTCACGTAACTGATAAGAAACGCCAAGCGGATTTACGTTCGCACTGAATGAAGTTATGTCTTCTTTTTTGATTCCATAAACGTTCTCAATGGCTTCTAAATCACTTCCATGAAAATGATCTTTGTGTTTAATCATGTTAATACTTCCTTTCATATGTGTATTATCTGAACCTATAATATCACTTTTCATTCTTAACTACAACAGTAACCTAATTAGCAAAATAAGTTGATAGGGTTCGAAAAAAGTAGAAACCATGTTCCATGTATGATATAATATCATCCAAGATGTGAATTAGAGGTTACTATGAGGTAGGTATGGCCAAATAGTAACAATAAATAATGTAGGTGATAAAAAGTGAAAGAGAAAATCACACAATTTTCTAGAGGAAATTTCGAATTCGAGTTACCAAAGGTAATGCTTTCTGATGAACAAATAATAGTGGAGGTTGAACAGGGTAGTTCTTATTATGGCTGTTTTACTATTATGACGGAAGATCATGTAGAGGTGAAGGGTCTTGTGTATTCATCGAGCCGTTTATTAATAATTACAGACGAACAATTCTGTGGAGGAGAGAATGTAATTCGATATAAATTTAGAGCCTCAGGATTACAAGTTAATGACGAAGAGAAGGGCACTATTACATGCGTAACGAGCATGGGGGAATTCGAGATACCATTTCACTTCATTGTTATTCCACCATATTGTATTACAAAGAAGGGTGAAGTAAGGGATTTATTCCACTTTACGAATTTAGCGAAAGAAGATCCAATAACCGCATTGAGTCTATTTAAGACAGATGAGTTTGTTAATGTATTCTTAAAAAAAGAACCAACCTACTTAGGGATATATAACACATTAATGAAGAGTACCTCGCCGAGTCAGGCTATGGAAGAATTCCTGATTGCGATACATAAGAAACTGCCAGTTGAAATTGATATAGATAAAAAAGAATTATACTTTGAAGTGGACGAAGATCCCTTTATGGAAAAAATCTATATAATTCGTAGTAATTGGGGGTATTCAGAGATTAAATTATATACCGATGCACCATTCATTCAACTAGACCATAAGGTTTTGTGGACGGACAATTTTGCCTTGAATAGTTATCCACTTGAAGTGGTGTTAGACCCAAGCAAGATGCGTGTAGGTATTAATTATGGACGAATTATTATTAAGACTGTTCACCAGACAATTGTTGTTCCAGTAATCTGTAAGGTGCCTCATAAAGAACGAATAGGAAATGCATCAACCACTCATTTGAGACGATATGAATTACAATTGACTAAGTATTACTTGAATTTCCGTATGAATAAGATTGATTTGCAAGCTTACATACAAGAGACAAGTAGTGTGCTTAGTAGCTTGACTATTCTTGAGGATGATATCTATTACGACTTGGCAAGGACTCATCTATATATTATATCGGATAATCATGAGATGGCAAAAGAGATGCTTGCAAATTTTGCAAATCGTATTGATGGAAGTAAAAGCAATGCGATTGCTTACTGTGCTTATCTATATCTGAATGCTTTATATACGAAGGATATTGAAGTGATTGACGCGGCGGTAGAGACAATTAGAGAATTCTACGATAGAGAAGCTGATTGGAGAATTCTTTGGTTCTTACTCTATTTGGATAAGAGATATGATAATAAATCACACAAGTTGAAAGATATTCGAAGAATATGTGAGTTGGGATGTAAGAGCCCAATCATGTATTATGAAGCATGCACTGTATATAATTCGGATCCTTCTCTATTGCATGAATTAGGAAGCTTTGAACGTATACTTATAAATTGGGGTGCGAAAGCGGGCTACTTAAATCAAGAAGTAATAGTACAGTATGCATATCTAGCCGCGAGAGAGAAGACATTCTCTGGAGTAATTTATCATACGTTAGTACGACTCTATCAAGAGAAGGCAATGCCAGATATTTTATACGCAATCTGTGCAATGTTAATTAAGAGTGAGAAGACAGAAAATAAATATTTTGAATGGTATCGCTTAGGTGTGGAGGCACAGTTGAAATTGACGAGTCTTCATGAGTATTATATGTATGCAATTAGTGATGATGAAGACGCATATCTTAGTCATCCAATTTATCTATATTATATATATAATAGTAATCTATCTGATAACCGCAAGGCGTTTTTATATGCGCAGATTATTAGAAATAAAGAAGAAAATCCATCGATATATAAAACTTATCAGAAGCAAATGGAACGGTTTATGTATCGTCAGTTGCAAGCAAGACAGATTAATAGGAATCTTGCAGTGATTTATAATGACTTATTACCACCAGAGAAATTAGACGCAACAGTATCGAGAGATATTTCTGTATTGATGTATTATCATGAAATAACTTGTTACAATCCCAATATCAAGGGAGTTTGTGTTGTCCACAAAGAGATAGAGAATGAAATCTATCATCCGTTGAAAGATGGAAGGGCAATAGTACCGGTATTTACTGAGAATGCACAGATATTCCTCGTGGATAATAATGATAATAGGTATTATGACACTATTCCATATGAGGTAAGGCAATTAATGGATTATAGTAAATATGCTGAAGTTTGCTTTGTTTATGAAAAAGAAAATCCGTTTTTAATACTGAATCTATCAGAGCTAGTTTTAAATTATCATAGAGATACACAGGATATAGTCTTACTATATAAGCTTGCTATACAGATTCCTAATCTACAGGCATGGTGTTATAAGAAGTTTTTACTTGTGTTAATTAATCATTACCATGACCACTATGACGGTGAATTACTCGATGAATATCTTAAAGAAGTTGACATGAGGTTGCTTACTGAATCTGAACGTATGGATATGATGGAGTATATGATTATACGTGATTTATCAGATAAGGCGATGGAGGCAATCGGACGTTTTGGTGTTACATTAGTACCGAAGGATCGTCTTCACAAACTATGTCTTAAATTGGTGATGAGTACGTCGGAATATGATGGGGTGCTTCTATATCTTTGTCATGAAGTGTTTAAGACGGGGATATATCAAGATGCAATATTAGAATATCTAGTTAAGTATTACCGAGGCGCAACAAAAGAGATGTTAGAAATCTGGAGGGCAGCTAATGAACGTAATATGGAGCTTACCACGTATGAAGAAGGTCTTCTAGGTCAGGTTTTATTTACAGAAAATCACAATGTGTTACTAGGTGAGGTGTTCTTATCTTATTATCAAAAGGGCGAGAATAGAATTTTGATACGTGGATTTATCACATATTACGCATATCAGTACTTGTTAAAGGATCTAGAGATAGAAGAATCGTTATTCCCAATTATGAAGAAAGAGATTGCGATAGAAGAAAATGAGTTTTGCAATATTGCCTTATTAAGACACTATAGTACACTTGAAATATTAACAGAAGAAGAGGTTGACTTTGTAGATTTTCAAGTGCATCGATTAATGAAGAAAGGTATAGTAATGCCGTTCTTCAAAGATTTTAAGGGTAAGGTTGCTCTTTCAGAATTATTATTTAATAAATATTATGTTATGTATCGTACGGCTACAGATAAGAATGTTATTATTCATTATTTTATAGATCGTAGTGAAGAGACGGAAAAATCTGATGAATATGTTGTGGAGAAGATGAGAGAAGTATTTGCCGGCATCTATGTTAAAGAATTCATGTTATTCAGTCATGAAGAGCTGTTATATTATATTACAGAAGATAGTAGTGAAGAAGAAAAAGCATCGGATAGTATTGAAGCGGGAGAAGTAGCTCTTATGAGTCAAGATGTTGATACAAAATTTGATCTAATTAATCTTATGATTACGTCTTATCATATGCAAGATGAGAAAACATTATTAGATACAATGAAGCAATATGTAACGCAGAACTATATCATTGATGAATTATTAAAACCATTGTAGTTAAGTAGGAAGTGTAATGATTTCGGAAAGGAGTTAGAATGACAGAAGAGAGAAAACTATTGGTCGGTTTTGACTTATGTAATGATTATTCGCAGATAAGCTGTTATAGTAGAAAGTCATTTGAGCCGGAATCCATCTGTTATACGGACGATGATACGAAGTATATGATACCCACTGTATTGGGAGTAAGAAAAGATACTAATGAATGGCTGTTTGGAGAGGATGCTATAGCAAAGGCAAAGTTAGACCAAGCTTTACTTATTGATCAATTAGTTGACAGAATCTGCAAGCGCGAGGAATTCTATATTTTTGACGTGAAGGTATCGCCGGAATCAATACTTGAAAAATACTTTAGGAAATGTCTAAGCTTGTTAAAACGCTATTATCCTAATGATATGGTAGCAAAATTAGTGGTCACAATACCTACGCTAGATATTAATTTGATTAAGACGATTTATAAAGCACTAGAAGCACTTTCTTTAGAAAAAGATCGTGTTTCAATACAAAGTCATACGCAGAGTGCAGTGAGTTTCGCCATGAGTCAAAGTCGTGATTTATGGATGAATGATGTGGGTATCTTTGATTTTGAAGAAAAGGGACTACAATATTATCAATTAAAGATTAATAGAAAACATGCGCCCATGGCTATCACAGTTACACATAAAGATTTATCAGACACCTTAAGTTTTGATTTACTTGAGGATCTTGATGATAAAGAAAGTCTATCTTATATCTTTGAAAACTTGGCAAAAAGTGTATTGTTCAAGCAATTAGTGACTACCTTGTATATGACAGGAAAAGGATTTGAAGGGACTTGGGCTGATGAAGTGTTCAAGCACTTATGCACAGGGCGTCGCGTGTTTAAAGGGCAAAACCTTTATACAAAGGGTGCTTGTTACTATGCAAGACATTTATCAGGTGAAGGAAAGACAGAAGACTATATATACCTAACAGAAGAGATGATAGCTAGTACTATTGGTATAACACTTTATAAAGATGCTAAGTTGAATGATTATACCTTAGTTAAGGCAGGGACGCTCTGGTATGAAGCGAGTTGTAAGGTTCAACTGATTTTAGATGACATGAATGAGATGATAATAAGTGTACAGGATTTATATAGCAAAGAGGTTCATAAACATGAAATCTCATTGGCAGCATTAGAAAAACGTCCTCCGAAGATGACAAGAATTGAACTTAGAATTTCTTTTACGGATCCCAATACTTGTGTTGTAACAGTGAAAGATATGGGATTTGGTGAGTATTATCCTTCAACAAATCAAGTATTGGAACAGACGATTATGTTGTCTTATTAAGGTTCAGAAAGGAGTACAGTATGGGTAAATTAATTTTTTGTACAGGTCGAGTTACGGAAAATCCGTATACCTTTCCATTTACTAAGACGAAAATCTATTCCATGGAGGAATTGAATTATTATCTATATAATAATATCTACCTAATATCAGAGGATACTTTTCAGATTTCATTATGTGATTGGCTTGAGAATGAGTTGTTATTACCAGAAGTGGCTGAGAAGATTCGTAACATATTAAGCCGACGTAATAGCCTAAAAGATATTGTTGTTAGTTTATTGTGTAGTGCGGATTACTATACAGAACAACAGATTCGTGAACTTATTCAGGTCATGGAACAGATCGAGCGTATGCCGTTAATTAAGAAAAGAAAGATTAAAGCGGATAGCTATCTTATGTTTGGGCAGTATGCGAAGGCTTCGGCGGAGTATGAGGCAATTGTAGATGCCAAAGAAGCGGCCATATTTTCGGGGGTTGAATATGGAGATATCTATCATAATTTAGCTGTTGCGAAAGCGAGGACAATTTCTGCTTCAGAAGCTGCTAAATTCTATCTATTGGCGTATAGACGAAATCAAAAGGAAGAATCATTGATACAATATTTATATGCATTGTTATTATCAAAGAATATGGAAGAATTCAATGCTGCCTGTGAAGAATTCTCTATTTCGAGGGAGAGACAAGCACAGTTAGAGGAAGATATATTCATGAAAGAACTTGCAGCACTTGAAACAGCAGATTATGAAAGTATTGATCGATTAAGTGAATTGAAGAAAGAGGGTAAAGTAGCACAGTACTACAAGGAACTCAAAAACACAATACGACAATATAAGGAAACCTATCGTAAGGGAATCCTTTCATAGACTAGGAGTTAAAAAGATGGGATTATTCGGTATATTCAAGAGAAAGAAGACAGAAGAAAAAGATGCTGGTCAAGAGTTTCTAGAAATGGCGTACGCTATGAAGAAATTAAAGCATGATGGACTTGATGAAGAAGCGGACCGTAAAGCTATTGTTATAGACAAAAATGGTAATCAGGAAGAAGAAGATACGGTATCGACGGAGATGGAAACTTATGATGTAGATCTTAATTCTAAGCTAGACAGAGAACGTTATATTAGAGGGTATTGTGAGCAAATTATTGAAGCCGTTAGACAGAATGAAGAAGCTAAGTTAGAGTATCAAGCAGTAACATCTTATTTGACAGATATCCAAAAGATTGATCGTATTGAAGGGGAAGAGAAAGAATCTCTTGTTGATACTGCAAGAAACCTTGTTACTTTGTCAAGAGAGCGCCATGAGTATCAGGATAAGCGTGATATTAAACTATCTGAGAAACAATATAAGTATTACGAGAAGAATGAGATGATACTTCCGGAAGATATCAAAAAGTTAGAGGAATATGAAGCATATAACACTAAAATCAAGAATGACATGCATCATCTTGAAGGGGAAAAAAGTGTGTTAAAGCATCAGAAGAAAGAATATGCGGCATCCCAACGTTATCTTAAGAAGATAGCTATAATTACTTCCATACTTGTAGTAACCATGTTTGCTTTGTTCTATGTACTAGATTCGGTTGCTGGAAAAGACATGCAATTACCGTATTTGTTAACAGTAGCTTTAGCAGGTATGAGTGGATTATTCATATTTTTAGAAGGTCGCAAGAATGCATATAATTTGAAATTAGCACAAATCAAATTGAATAAGGCAATAACTCTTCTTAATACTGTTAAAATCAAATATGTAAATAGTACGAATTGTATCGATTATTCTTGTAAGAAGTATAACGTTAATAGTGCACTAGAACTTCGTTTTCAATGGGAACAGTATTGTAAGGTGAAGAAGATGCAGCAAGAACTTGTTCGTAATACCGAGAGAATGAATGAGTTTAATATAAAGCTTATGGATCAATTAAAAAAATATGAAGTATCAGATCTTGATATATGGACATATCAAGCAGCTGCACTTATTGATAACAAAGAAATGGTAGAGATTAGACATAGGCTTAATCTAAGAAGACAGAAAATTCGTGAACGTATTGAATATAATACAGGAATTAAAGAAAAAGGCTTTGCACAGTTAACGAATCTTGTGGAAAAGATTCCAGAAGCAAAACAAGAAGTTGCGAATGTATTGGATGAATATCATATTAGTGTATCAGTTTAGGCATTTAAGGATACTACATGGTAGCTAGCTATAACTATATTGGCATCAAAAGTTATAGTACCTATGAATAAATAATATACAAAAAAGTTTCAGTTTTTATTGACAAAAAGTAGAAACGTGAGTATTATATAACCAATGAATATGAAAAACCGTTGAGAAAGAGGAGTAATTCGTATACGAAATCACAGAGAGCTGCTGTTGGTGGGAATGCAGTATGGAATGTATGAATGAATGGGCTTTCGAGGGCAACCCCGAATTTTATAGTAGGTGTTGACGGGAACCATACCTGTTACAAATATGGCACATATGATGGTATGTGAAAAGAGTGGGCATTAGCCAATTTGAGTGGTACCGCGGAATTGTTAGAATCCGTCTCAGGAATATTTTTCTTGAGGCGTTTTTTTTATGCCAAAATTGAGTCGGTATTGTTGATTTAACATTTTTGTTTGGGTAGCGCTCAAGATGAGAACGGGAATTTATCATTATTCATGTTAAGTATATAAGGTTGAAAGAAAAAAGACAATTATGAAAGGAGCCATGCACTGCGCACTTTCAACCTATTTATTAAGGCAGTGGCACAAGTAAGTTTGTGTTATGCATGGGTATAAATATGAGAAAATCAAAGAAAGTTTTAGCAGCAGGTTTATGTACGGTAATGGCAATGACAATGTTAGTAGGCTGTGGTTCTAAGACAAATAATAATAGTATTAAAGAAGCAACAGGTGAGGGTGTTAAAACAGAAAGTAATGGGGACGAATATACAATTGGAATTGGGCAATTTGCTCAACATGGATCATTAGATAATTGTAGAGAAGGTTTCCTTGCAGGGCTAAAAGAAGAAGGAATCGAAGAGGGAAAGAATCTTGTTATCAAATACGATAATGCTAATGCTGATACAGGAACGGCCGCACAAATTGCAACAAATTATGTAGCGAATAAAGTTGATCTAATCTGTGGAATCGCAACACCAATGGCACAAAGTGCATATGGTGCAGCCAGAGATGCGGGCATACCAGTAATCTTTACAGCTGTTACAGATCCAATTCTTGCGGAGCTTGCTAAGGAAGATGGAAATCCTGTTGGAGAGATTACAGGAACATCAGATAAGTTACCAGTAAAGCAACAATTAGAGATGATCCGCAAGACTTTACCTGACGCTAAAAAGATTGGTATTATGTATACTACCAGTGAAGTTAATTCGGAATCTGCTATTGCTGATTATGAAGCAGCGGCTGCTGAATATGGATTTGAAATCGTTAAAGGGGCAATTGCAACTGCAACAGATATCCCATTAGTTGCAGATGACATACTCGGTAAAGTAGATTGTTTGACTAATATCACAGATAATACAGTAGTTAGTGGATTGCCAACAATTCTAGCAAAAGCAAATGCCAAGAATATTCCTGTATTCGGCAGTGAAATAGAGCAAGTAAAGATAGGTTGTCTAGCAGCTGTAGGTCTTGATTATTTTGAACTTGGAAAACAAACGGGGGTAATGGCAGCCAAAGTACTAAAAGGCGAGAAAAAAGCAAGTGAGAGTAACTTTGAAATTATTGAAGAAGGTAGTTTCTATGGTAATACAGCAGTTGCTGATCAATTAGGAATTACTATACCAACTGAGTTAACTAATAAAGCGGTTGAGATGTTTAATACTATTGAAGAAGTAGCGGAATAATTGATTATGTAAGCGAGTTATATTAGTTTGTCGACTACAACGAGAAGATTAAAGCAAGTTAGTATGAAACAAAGGAGGAACAGTTATGTTCACATATATGTATAATTTATTTGTTAGTATTGGTAATCAACGAGATAGTATACTAATTCAAGGGCTAATCTTTGCTATATTGGCCCTTGGAGTATACATAACATATAAGATTCTTGATTTTCCAGATTTGTCAGTGGACGGAACGTTTCCTCTTGGAGCGGCAGTTACAGCTGTTATGATTACCAAAGGAGTTAATCCATTTGTGACATTACCTGTGGCATTCCTATGCGGAGCTTTCTTCGGGATGTTAACAGGAGTGATTCATGTTAAACTTAAGGTTCGAGATTTATTAGCTGGTATTATCATTAGTACTGCGCTATATACAGTAAATTTAAGAATTGCGGGTAAAGCTAACGTACCATTCTTTTCAAAAGATACAATTTTCACCAGTGGCATAATAGGAAAGTTGTTTAAAAATATGGAAGCAACTTATGTAAAGATTATTGTGGTTGCGTTTATTGTAGTGTTATTAAAGGTTCTACTTGATGTATATCTTAAAACTCGTTCTGGATATATATTACGTGCTACAGGAGATAACAGTACCTTAGTAACATCTCTTGGTAAAGATAAAGGATTGGTTAAGATTCTAGGATTAAGTATTGCCAATGGTTTGGCAGCACTAGCAGGTAGTATCTATGCTCAAGATCAATCTTATTTTGATATAACTATGGGTACTGGTATGGTAATGCTTGGACTTGCGAGTGTTATTATTGGAATTAGTGTATTTAGGGGAATTCGTTTTATGAAGCCAACTACTGCAGTTGTGATTGGTAGTGTTATATATAAATTATGTATTGCTATCGCAATTGCAGCAGGTCTTGGTGCGAATGACTTGAAATTAGTGTATTCAGTTTTGTTCCTAGTAATCTTAGTTTCAACTAGAGAACGTAGAAAGAAGGTGAGAGAGAATGCTTGAGTTAAAGAACATCTATAAGTATTATAATCCAGGAACTATTAGTGAAGTATGTCTATTCAAAGATTTTAATCTTCAGATTAAAGACAACGAATTCGTATCGGTAGTTGGTAGTAATGGATCAGGTAAGACTTCTATGCTGAATATAATTTGTGGCAGTATACCTATTGATCAAGGTCAGATTTTAATAAATGATGTGGATATTACAAAAATGAAAGAATTCAAACGCCAAAGAAGAATTGGGCGTGTCTATCAAAATCCTGCGCTAGGTACTTGTCCACATATGACAGTACTTGAGAATATGGCAATCGCAGACAACAAAGGGAAACCATTCAATTTACGCTTTGGAACTAAACGATCACGAATTGACTATTATAGAGATAGTTTGAAATCATTGAAATTAGGTTTAGAGGATAAGATGGATTTAAAAGTCGGTTCTCTTTCCGGTGGTCAAAGGCAAGCGATGGCTTTGCTTATGACTATAATGACACCAATTGATTTCCTGATTTTAGATGAACATACAGCAGCACTTGATCCTAAGACAGCCGATTTGATTATGGAGATCACAGGGAACATTGTAAGAGAGAAAAAGCTAACAACAGTTATGGTTACTCATAATCTACGTTATGCTATCGAATATGGAAACCGATTACTAATGATGCATCAAGGAGAAGCAATCATAGATAAGGCTGGCAAGCAGAAGGAATCCATGTGTGTCGAGGATATCCTCGAGGTGTTCAATCGTATTAGTATTGAGTGTGGTAATTAAATAATAATATTGGTAAAGATAATCTTCCAGAATTCGAAGAAGATGTCCCAAAACAAGCAATAGTTAATAAATCAAATTGTAAAGACAGAATGAAAATAATAGCAATATAAAATTCAGGCTTGACATAATCCGAGCTTTGTCATAACATATTACTATTAGATTAAAAATAGAAGTTATAAATAATGATGTAAAATGTTGTGATAGAGAGGATTAGATATGTAATCTTGTCAGAGAGGAATGCTCACCGGCTGAAAGGCATTCTAAGCTAGTGCATATTGAAGGTAGCTCTTGAACAGGATTTTTGAACGGTATATTATTGTATGCTTATTAGAGAATCACGATTAAGTCACGTTAAAGACTTACAAGGTGAATGCATTTTTATACTATGTATTCATGAATTAAGGTGGTACCACGGCTCTTCGTCCTTTTAGATGAAGGGCCTTTTTTATATTATGGATTCCTTAGACTTCCTAATATAAAAGAAATTTTATGGATTATAATTATAATACATCGATTTTATAACAATTCTAAAAGATAATTAGCTAATCAGCATATGATTGGACTAAATAAAGAAAGAAGGAATAAGACTATGGGTAAAGAGTTAGAAAAGAATTACGACCCGAAAGCCATTGAGAATAAGCTTTATGAAAAATGGCTAAACAAAAAATATTTTAGTGCTAAAGTAGATAAAAAGAAGAAGCCATTTACAATTGTTATGCCACCTCCAAACATCACAGGAAAGCTTCATATGGGGCATGCACTTGATAATACATTACAAGATATCTTAATTCGTTTTAAGAGAATGCAAGGTTTTGAAGCACTTTGGATTCCTGGAACAGATCATGCAAGTATATCCACAGAAGTTAAGGTTATTAACAAGTTAAAGGATCAAGGAATTGATAAGCGTGAACTTGGACGCGAAGGCTTCTTAAAAGCTACTTGGGAATGGAAAGAAGAATACGGTAATACAATTACAAGTCAGTTAAAGAAGATTGGTTCTTCTTGTGATTGGGACAGAGAACGTTTCACTATGGACGAAGGATGTTCAAAGGCAGTAGAAGAAGTATTCGTTAATTTATATAACAGAGGATATATCTACAAAGGTTCTCGTATCATCAACTGGTGTCCAGTATGTCAAACTTCAATATCTGATGCAGAGGTTGAACATGAAGAAAAAGCAGGACATTTCTGGCATATCAAGTATCCTATCGTTGGTACAGATGAATTTGTAGAAATCGCTACTACAAGACCAGAAACACTATTAGGTGACTCTGCAGTTGCAGTTCATCCAGAAGATGAGAGATATCAACACTTAATTGGAAAGATGGTTATGTTACCACTTGTTAATAAGGAAATCCCAGTTGTTGCGGATACTTATGTAGACAAAGAATTCGGTACTGGTGTTGTTAAGATTACTCCAGCACACGATCCTAACGATTTCGAAGTTGGTAAGAGACATAACTTGCCTGAAATCAATGTAATGAATGATGATGCAACAATTAACGAACTTGGTGGCAAATACGCTGGTATGGATCGTTATGAAGCAAGAAAAGCAATGGTAGCTGACCTTGATGAACTTGGCTTACTAGTGAAAGTAGAAGACCATACACATAATGTTGGTACACATGATAGATGTAAAACAACAGTTGAGCCATTAATTAAACAACAATGGTTTGTTAAGATGGAAGAGCTAGCAAAACCTGCAATTGAAGCATTAAAGAATGGTGATTTAGAATTCATTCCAGACCGCTTCGATAAGACTTACCTTCACTGGTTAGAGAATATCCGTGATTGGTGTATCTCAAGACAGTTATGGTGGGGACATCGTATTCCAGCATATTACTGTGATAAATGTGGTGAAGTAGTAATCGCTAAAGAATCAGAAAGACCAACAGTTTGTCCTAAATGTGGTCACGATCATTTAACTCAAGATGAAGATACTTTAGATACTTGGTTCAGTTCAGCTCTATGGCCATTTTCAACACTTGGCTGGCCAGAGAAAACAGAAGAATTAGATTACTTCTATCCAACAGATGTACTTGTAACTGGATATGATATTATCTTCTTCTGGGTTATCCGTATGGTATTCTCAGGATACGAGCACATGAAAAAAGTACCATTCCACAAAGTATTAATTCATGGTCTTGTAAGAGATTCCGAGGGCCGTAAGATGAGTAAGTCTCTTGGAAATGGTATTGATCCACTTGAAGTTATCGACAACTACGGTGCAGATGCTCTCCGTCTAACATTAATTACTGGTAACGCTCCAGGAAATGATATGCGTTTCTACCATGAGAGAGTAGAAGCAAGTAGAAACTTTGCTAACAAAGTATGGAACGCTTCTCGTTTCATCATGATGAATATTGAAAAAGCAGAAGTTAGTGATACAATCGATTTATCTTCATTAACACAAGCAGATAAATGGATCTTATCAAAAGTGAATACATTAGCTAAAGATGTAACAGATAATTTAGATAAGTTTGAACTTGGTATTGCGGTTCAGAAGATTTATGACTTTATCTGGGAAGAATTCTGCGATTGGTATATTGAGATGGTAAAACCAAGATTATACAATGATGAAGATGAAACAAAGGCAGCAGTTCTTTGGACGCTTAAGACTGTATTAATCAACTCTCTTAAGCTATTACACCCATATATGCCATTCGTAACAGAAGAAATCTTCTGTACACTACAAGACAAAGAAGAATCTATCATGATCTCTTCTTGGCCAGAATTCAAAGAAGAATGGAATTTTGAAGCAGATGAAGAAGCAGTTGAAACAATCAAGACAGCTGTTAAAGGCATTCGTAATGTTCGTTCTGAGATGAATGTTCCACCAAGCAAGAAAGCGACTGTTATTGTAGTATCTGAAAACGAAAAGGTTCGTACAATCTTTGAAGACAGTAAAGTATTCTTTGCTACTCTTGGATATGCAAACGAAGTTAAGATTCAAGCTAACAATGAAGGAATCTCATCTGACGCGGTATCAACAGTAATTCAGGATGCTACAATCTATATGCCATTTGCTGAATTAGTTGATATCGAGAAAGAAGTGGAACGTCTTGAAAAAGAAAAAGCACGTCTTGAAGGGGAATTAAATCGTGTTAAAGGAATGTTAAGCAACGAACGTTTCGTTAGCAAAGCTCCTCAAGCTAAGATAGATGAGGAAAAGGCTAAATTAGAGAAATATTCAAATATGATGGAACAAGTAGTGGAAAGACTTAATCACTTTAAAGCTTAATTTCTTAAAAAAATAAAATGTATAGTGATCGAATTATATAAAGTAGTTTAAAAAAACAGAGTACAAAAAGATAGAATTACATGGTTCTAAAAGAATTATGTAGTTCTATTTTTTTACAGTATTATAAATTTATTTGGTGGATTGGTCATAATAGTAATTAGGAAAATGGTCTACTAGTAGCGAAAAATATTGTATTATTATTTTGGAAAGGCTATAATTAAAGTGAGGATAGTATCTATAAATGATGGTGTTGGAATCTATGGAAACAAACTGTTCATAGTGGGGTGATTACTTATGAGTGAGTTACAAGGAGAAACTAACAGGATAGAAATACGTTTTACTAATGATTTTTTAAAAGCATACATAACATTAATTCCAGTAAATGAAAAGGGACCATATACAAAAGAACAAATCCTTAAAGAATTAACTACGAATAGAGTAATATATGGTATTAAGATAGATGTAATTGAAGAAATGGTGCAAAGCCAATTAGTATATACAGAGATCTTAATTGCTGAAGGCGATGCGCCTATTGATGGAGTAGATGGTTACTATCAATATTTCTTTCAAAAAGAGAGAGATATGAAACCAATTATATTGGAAGATGGATCCGCTGATTATAGTAGCTTGAGCAAGATTGAAACCGTATATGTTGGACAAATTATTGCAAGATACTATAAGGCAACAAAAGGTGAGCATGGTAGGAATATTAAGGGCCAACAAATGCTTGCAAGGAATGGTAGAGAATTACAACCATTAAAGGGAAAAGGATTTTCTGTTAATGAAGATAAAACAATCTATCGTTCTAATATAGATGGTAAAATTGAATATAAGAATGATAAAATAGAGATATCCAACATCTTAATTATAGAAGGTGATGTTGATACAGTAACCGGTGACGCCGATTTCTCTGGTGACATCACAGTTAGAGGGAATGTAATGACAGGCACTAGAGTTAAGGCGGGTGGTAATATACTTGTAACTGGGCATGTAGAGGCAGCCGATTTAGTAGCAGGTGGAGATGTTATCTTACAAAATGGAATGCAGGGGGGTGGCAGAGGAAAAGTCACCGCTGGAAGGCACGTTTCAGGCAAATTCTTTGAACAAGTCACAATAGAAGCCGGTGGTGATGTGAATGCTAATGCAATTATGCATTGTAATATTACATCAAAAGGTGAAGTAATTGTATCTGGTAAAAGAGGAGTTATAGTAGGTGGTGTGCTCAATGCAGTTCGTGGAGTGACAGCAACTATAATAGGAAGTATGGCTGAGGTACTAACAGATGTGAATATTGGTTACCGTGCTGACCCTGTTCCCAAGATTATTAAGAAGGAAGAAGAGATTAAGAATCTTATAGCAGAGATTCGTAAGATTGATGAAGGTATTAAAACTATCATTAAATATATGGAAAAAGAGAATCGAAAGGACCTTCTACCACAAAAGATCCAACTTCTAAAGACTAAGATTGATCGTAATTCTCAGATAAGTGAAATAACGGAACAAAGAAATTTGCTTTTAGAGACTTTAGAAAAGGCTAAAGATGGCAAGGTGATTGTATCTAGAGCTATTTATCCAGGAGCACGTATTAGAATTAACGGTAGTATGCTTATTATAAAAGAGGAATTCAATAATGTACTAATTAAACGGAAAGGTTTAGATGTATGTTTGTTTGCTATGGAATAAAGAATGTAACTGACAGTATGTACATATAATAGTATAATATGCATGATGCGTCGAGAATTGCGAAAGAAAATACTTGATAATTGTGCTTGCTATGGTATAATTTTTGATGTACATTAATTAATTCGGAAATAAATAGAGAATTATAATTTGTTCCTGCAGCTAATGTGTGCAGGTGTAAGAAAGGATATGGTGTTATTATGATTGATTTTGAAGAAGAATTACAGAAGTTCCAACCTAGTTTGGAAGTTGAACAAGCAGAAGATGCTATATATAATAATGATTTAACAGATGTAACTGATATTATTAAAGATATGATGCGTGAGATGAAGAATAAATAAGTACGATTAAAGTTACAGTGCCATAAAAGAAAGACAGAAGGTGAAGGAAGATGAATTGCCCCAATTGTGGAAGCGCTTTAGGAAAAAAGAATAAATGTGATAAATGTGGCACCAACGTAACGGCCTTTCAAAAAGCTATCCGTATCTCTAATTCATATTATAATATGGGATTAGAAAAAGCAAAAGTTAGAGACTTAACAGGTGCAGTTTTCGTATTACAAAAAAGTTTGAAATTTAATAAAGAAAATACAAATGCAAGAAACCTTTTAGGACTTGTTTATTATGAAATGGGTGAAATTGTTGCTGCTCTAAGTGAGTGGGTATTAAGTAAACATTATCAACCACAAGACAATAGCTGTGATTATTATATTAATAGTATCCAATCTAACCAAACGCGTCTAGAATCAGCAAATCAGACGATTAAGAAGTATAATGCGGCACTTCAAGCAGCAAAGCAAGGAAATGATGATTTAGCTATTATCCAGCTTAAAAAAGTAACAAGCTTAAATCCACATTTCTTAAGAGCAAATCATCTTCTAGCTTTGTTATATATGAAGAATAAGGAGAATGATAAGGCTCTCAAATGTCTTATGAAGATTCGTAAGATTGATGTAACGAATACTACAACATTACGTTACTTAGAAGAATTGAAGGTTGGACAACCAGTTCATGATACGAGCGACAAAAAAGTGGATAATTCGTTAGGAAGATCATCAAATATATCTAAGATTGCACCAGTTTCAAATTATCTTGATGACAAACCAAATATCTGGGTGTTCTTAAATTTAATTATAGGTATAGTAATTGGTGTTGGTTTATTGTATTTCTTGGTTGTACCAAATGTTAAGAAACAAGCAGCGGCAGATTACAATACAAAAGTTGTAGATCTGAATTCGCAGATAGCAGTTAATAATAAAGAAGTTTCTGCATTACAAAGCGACAAAGAAAAATTACAAGAAACAATTGATAATTTACAAAAAGAGATGGATGATTTAAGTAAGGCATCTGAGAAATTTGATGAAGCTTTATATGACGAGTTATTTAATGCTGTTAAGGTATATATATCTGGAGCAAGTAAGGATGAGGTTGTACAGGCACTTCTAGATGTAGATATGACAAATATTGACCGACAAGCAGCAGTTGAGTTATATGATTTAATGAAACAAAATACATTTACTGATGCTGCAGCATCTATTTATGAGCAAGGTCATAATTTGTATTCTACCCGTAAGTATGAAGAAGCAATTGAAGTGTTAGAGCAGGTAGTAGAGATTAATGATGAGAAAGTACCAGATGCATTATATTTTATAGGACGTTCTTATCAGATGTTATCAGATAATGAAAACGCTGCCAAATATTATAATCAAATTCTTGACGATTATCCAGATACATCAAGAGCTTCTCAAGCAAGAAGCAAACTAAATGAAGTCCAGTAATTACATTTAGTTAAATTCGTCAGAATAATAAGGTAAGAATGATGTTTTATCACTAACTTATCGGGCAAAACAAGTTCGATAAGTTACTCTAACGAAAGAAGAGACAAGTACTTCTATATTTTAATATAGAAGGAACGTCTTTTTTTATAAATAGTATATGTAAATTTATGTAAAAGAAGGGAAGACATGGACAATAGTAAAGGATATATGGATTATACAAATATGGGGGCTGTTATGGAATTGCGTGGCCGAAGTTTGTTGATTCAGATCAGTAAGGAGTTAGATCATCATAATGCTGTTACTATAAGAGAAAAAGCGGATCAGCTAATTGATAAGAATTCTGTAAATCAAATTATATTTGATTTTACTAATTCAGAATTTATGGATAGTTCAGGAATTGGTGTAATTATGGGTAGATATAAAAAGATTATATTTACTGGGGGAAAAGTAGCAGTGACGAATGTCAATTCTTCTATTGATCGAATCTTTAAGTTATCAGGATTATATAAGATCATTGAAAAATATGCAACGATTGAAGAAGCATTAAATTTGCAATAGCAAACAGGGAGAAAGGATAGGTAGATATGGACAGAAAGAATGCAATGTCTTTGGAATTCGATAGTAAATCAGAAAACGAAAGTTTTGCAAGAACTGTAGTAGCTGTATTTGCTGCTCAGCTGAATCCTACAATCGAGGAAATTGCGGATATCAAGACCGCAGTTTCAGAGGCGGTTACTAATAGTATTATACATGGTTATGATGGTAGGGAAGGTAGAATTGTATTAACTTGTACTATTGAGGGGAGTAAAATTACGGTATCAGTAATGGACAAAGGGAAAGGAATTGAGGATATAAAACAAGCTATGGAACCTTTGTATACCACAAAACCGGAGATGGAGAGATCGGGAATGGGATTCTCGTTTATGGAAGCATTTATGGATGACTTAGAAGTGACTTCTGTGCCGGGCGAAGGTACTACGGTAATTATGACGAAAACAATTGACGAAGATAAGTTGTTTTCCTGATAGCTGAATAAAAATATGAAAAGAAAGGTTAGACAGTGGCGGTGATAACAGGAAAGGCAAGGTGCAAGCATGGATACACTGGAATTGATTAAGTTATCAAAAACTGGTGATAAAGAAGCAAGAGACCTGCTAGTCACGGAAAATGTTGGGTTAGTTTGGAGTATTGTTAGAAGATTTGCTGGAAGAGGACATGAGCTTGAGGATTTATTCCAAATAGGTAGTATCGGATTAATTAAAGCGATCGATAAATTTGATTTATCGTATGATGTTAAATTCTCAACTTATGCAGTACCAATGATTACTGGTGAAATCAAACGATTTCTACGCGATGATGGAATCATTAAAGTAAGCCGCTCTTTAAAAGAAATTGCTGTTAAAGTAAAATTCACAAGAGAGATATTGAATAATAGACTGAACAGAGAACCTACTATAGAAGAGTTGAGTATAGAAATGGTAGTACCGACAGAAGATATTGTTATGGCACTTGAATCGAATACGGAAGTAGAATCCTTATATAAGACAATCTATCAAGGCGATGGTAATGCTATTTTTTTAATTGATAAATTAGAACAAGTACAGGATGATCATGAATCTGTTGTTGATAAATTGGCTATTCAAGAGATATTAGATACATTAGAACCGAAAGAACAAGACATTATTAAATTGCGTTATTTTATGAACCGTACGCAATCGGATATAGCGAAGAAGCTTGGCATATCACAGGTGCAAGTTTCAAGGTTAGAAAAGAAAATATTACGTACAATGCGAGAAAAATTAATCGGATAATTTTATTAAAGAACAATTTACCAGTATAAACAATTTGCAAAAGTAAATAATAACAGTAATGTAAGTAACATTACAAACATAGAAGCATCAATCAAAATAGTAAAATGATTGATGCTTTTATAATGCATAAGAAATGAATTTCTTAAAGGAGATGAAAAAAGTGATTGCAAAGAGGAAAAAATTCATAATTACTGGTGTTGTTATCTTGGCTATGATTACTGTGATCTGTGTCGTAATCGCTTATAGTAATAGTAAGGAAGCTGATTATGTATTCGAAGGGACATTTGTTAAAGCAGAGGAATCTATAGAAGTGGCTGATGCAACTAGTAATAATCTTGGAGAACAAGATAACCTAGATGAGAAAGATGCGAAGGATAGTTTTAAAAGAAAATCAGGAGATTGTGTCTTTGTATGATTCAAGAAATTGTTTATATTAAAATCCCTCTTCGTACTATTGTAAGTCATAAAAATGTTATTTTAAAAGATATCGCTAAAGTATACTGTTCGAATGAAAGACTACTAGAAAAAATTAAAGAACTTCCGCTCATCGATATGGAGCCTAAGAAAAATTCGCTGAATGCTTTTTCTATAATGAAAGTTATTGCATTGATAACCAAAGTTGATACTAATTTAAGTGTAGTTAATTTGGGTGAAGAGGATTTTTTAATCGAGTACCAGCCAGAGAAAGCGGATAATAAGATTTTTGAATATAGTAAAACATTCTTTGTTGCAGCGATAATTTTTTTTGGTGCCGCTTTCTCGATTATGACATTTAATACAGATGTTAGTGTGCCTGATGTATTTGCAAATGTATATAGTTTGATTATGGGCGAGAGTGGAAAAGGTCAAGGTATTATAGAGTTATCGTATTGTATTGGACTACCGGTTGGAATCTTAGTTTTCTTTAATCATTTCTCAGCAAAAAAAGTGCGTAAAGATCCTACACCAATTCAAATCGAGATGAGAAAATACGAAAAAGATGTGGAAAATGCTATACTTTGTAATGCTGATAGAGAAGGGAAGACGATAGATATTGATTAGATATTGCTTGCTAGCAATTAGTGGTTTTGCTGGAGGTTTAGTTGTAGCAGCTGGCGTTTTTGCATTCATTACTTTACTTGGCGTAGTGAATCGATTAGCTTCAAAAACTAGCACAGCGAAACACATTATAATATATGAAAATATGGTTATCTTAGGAGGTATATTAGGTAACACATGGTTTGTATATCAATGGGATATCCCATTTGGAACGATTGGGTTAATTCTATTTGGATTGTTTAGTGGGATGTTTATAGGGTGCCAAGCAATGGCATTAGCTGAAATATTAGATGTAATTCCGGTATTTGCAAAACGGGTTAAGATAAAATATGGTATGCCATATATTGTTGCTGCCATTGCAATGGGTAAAGCAATGGGAGCATTTTTTCAACTATATGTATGGAAATAGAGTTTGAAAATGTATAAACAAGCAAGAAAGGTGAGTGCGTATGCAAGAAAGTAGCAAGAAGGAACCAGAGAACTTGAACAAACCATCTATAAAAGATGTATTAAATCAAACTGATACTAACACAAGACAACAGTTTTATAACCAATATGTAAAGGATATAACACCAACACATAATTGGTTTGCAAATGTGTGTAAAGCATTCTTAATTGGTGGGATTATATGTACTATTGGACAAGGTTTTATAAATCTGTATACTGCAATGGGATTTAATAAAGAAGTAGCTGCATTATATAACATTATTACATTAGTTGGATTAAGTGCATTGTTCACGGGTTTAGGTTGGTATGCAAAGTTAGCCAAATTCGGTGGAGCTGGGACGTTAGTACCGATTACTGGTTTTGCCAATTCTGTAGCCGCACCTGCAATTGAATTTAAAAAAGAAGGACAGGTTTTTGGTATTGGTTGTAAGATCTTTAATATAGCAGGGCCTGTTATCTTATATGGAATTGTAATCTCGTGGATTTTAGGTGTTATCTACTATATCTTATTACGATTAGGAGTAGTTTAGAGAAAGGAGCGTATTTGTTATTATGTGTAAAAAAATGATAGGAAGTCGTAGTATCAAGTTCTCTACACCACCTTATATTGTAGGAAGTTATAGTTTAGTTGGTAAGAAGGAAGGTGAAGGACCTCTTTCATGTTATTTTGATGAAATAGATGAGGATCCAATGTTTGGTGGTGAAACATGGGAAGAAGCGGAAAGTCGTTTACAGTATAAGACTGCAAGTAAGGCGTTAGAGAATTCAGGATATAAGCAAGAAGAAATTAGATATCTTATTGCAGGTGACTTATTAGGACAGCTAATTGCCACTTCTTTTGGACTTATGGATTTACAAGTTCCGTTGTTTGGTATATATGGTGCTTGTTCAACAATGGGTGAATCTATGTCATTAGGGGCTGCACTAGTAGAAGGTGGTTTTGCAGATAAAGTTATGGCTTTAACATCAAGTCATTTTGCTGGTGCAGAGAAGCAATTCCGTTTTCCACTTGATTATGGAAATCAAAGACCGCTTGCAGCAACCTGGACAGTAACAGGTAGCGGTGCTGTAGTTATCGTATCGGAAGAAGAGATGAAGAAACATAAAGAAAAGAACAATCCACAAGATCCTTATGTCAGTATAACTGGTATTACTACGGGTAAGGTTGTTGATTTTGGTGTAAAAGATGCAATGAATATGGGAGCATGTATGGCGCCAGCAGCATGTGATGTAATTTATCATAATCTTAAGGATTTTAAATATAAGCCAGAAGAGTATGACAAGATTATAACTGGTGATTTGGGCTATGTTGGGAAAGATATTCTTCTCGATATGTTGAAAGAAAAGGGATATGATATTGCTAGTAGATATCTAGACTGTGGAATTGAGATCTTTAATAAAGAAGAACAAGATACTCATTCTGGTGGTAGTGGTTGTGGTTGTAGCGCTTCTACATTAGCAGGATATATACTTAAGAAGATGAAGAAGAAGGAATGGAAGAAGGTCTTGTTTGTTCCGACAGGAGCATTACTTTCTCCGGTCAGTTTTAACGAAGGAAATTCTGTGCCTGGTATTGCACATGGAGTTATTTTAGAAGTGGAGTAGTAATTCGTTTTAGAGAGAAGGGAGCTGTATATTATGGAATATGTTAAGGCATTCATAGTAGGTGGAGCAATATGTGCAATTGTACAGATATTCATGGACAAAACAAAATTAATGCCAGGACGTATTATGGTTATATTAGTTGGATTAGGGACCATACTTGGTGCGATTGGAGTCTATGAACCATTTGCAAAATGGGCAGGTGCAGGAGCAACCGTTCCCCTTATAGGTTTTGGATATACGTTATTTAGTGGTGTGAAGAAAGCAATTATTAGTGATGGTTTTGTTGGGGTGTTCATGGGTGGATTTACCTCAGCTGCAGTAGGAGTATCGGCAGCTCTTATATTTGGATATATCGCTTCATTAATCTTTAACCCAAAGATGAAAGAATAATGATATTTCAAGCAGCCGGCTGCTTTTAATATAGATTGGGAAGTATATTACAGCAAAGAGAGCCTCACATAGGACATGTTCCTATGTGAGGCTCTCTTTTGGATAATATATTCTTGCATCTATTGCGTGACTATTCTCCCACGGAAGGAGTTTGTTCTCCAGGATTCCCTGTGCCAGGATCTGGTATAGGTGTAGTTGGTATATCTACATCTGGGATTGGAGGAATTACATCATCTTCGATGTCCTCTTCATCATCCTCATAAATCTCATCATCTGGTGTTGTTTCTTCTTCTAAATCGCCAATTGATGTAGATGTATGCACGTTACAGGTAGAATCCTCTGTTGATTTAGGTAATAGATAAGGAGTATCTTTTGTTGTTCCTGTCTCTTCTTTAATTAAGAATACCTTTTCTTGAACATCTTCTTCTGGGCAGTATTCACTAGCTTGTAAACCAGATACTGTACAGATCTTCAACTTAACATGCGTATCGCAATATTCAGTTGGGGCAGTTCCTTTAGCAAAATACTCTGTCTTAACTGTGCTTCCACTAGGAGCATGATCACAGACACCATCAATTGCTAACTTACCACTCTTAGTACATATTTTAGCAGTTACAATAGAATCTGGTTTTGTGAAAGTTTTCCTCTCATAGCCTTCGTGAATCTTGTTCATAATTAGGTTCCATAATCGTTTGGGATATGAAGTATTAACACTACCTTGATTTGCGTTGTTGTTATCGTAACCACCCCATATACCAGCGGTATAATATGGTGTATATCCTACAAACCATAAATCCTTACTATCTGATGTTGTACCTGTCTTACCAGCTACAGGCATAGATCTTAAGTTTATATAAGAAGCGGCTGTACCGATTTTAACTACATCTTCCATAGCGCTTGTTAATAAGAAAGCAGTTGATTCTTTCATAACTTGGCTAGTTGTTGGTGTGTTATCAATTAAAAGTTTTCCGTTATGGTCATATATTTGAGTATATAATGATGGCTCTGTGTAGATACCATTATTGGCAATACTCGCAAATGCTGAAGTTAACTCTAAGTTCTTAACACCATACGTTAAACCACCAAGTCCCATTGGCAAATTAATATCTGAATGAACTTTACCATCATCTGTAGTTACGCTATCAACAATAGAAGTAAATCCTAATTTCATAAGATAGGAATAACCTAGTTGGGGAGTGATTTGATCTAATGTCTTAACTGTTACAATATTATTAGAATTCCAAATACCTTCACGTAAAGTTGTGAGACCATTATATACACCACGTCTCCAGTTGTTAACAGTTGTGTTGGTTCCAGGATATTTATATGGTGCATCGTCTTGTACTGTTGCTAACGTCATACCTGCGTTATCAAGGGCAGGTAAATAAGTTGATAATACTTTGAAAGTAGAACCAGGTTGTCTTAGTGTACGAGTAGCACGATTTAGAGTAAGACTTCCTTCCTTTTCGCCGCGTCCACCAACCAATGCCAAAACTTGACCATTACTTTGATTCATAAGAACGAATGATACTTGTGGTTGTAGAGTAAAGGTTTTCTTCTCACCAAGTATTTCATCGCCTGGTTCAAGTACAGAAGCTTTGAATTCTTCAGTATATGGATCTGCGTTTTCTTTGTCCTTGAAAAACAATGAAAAATTGTTTTGTTTTGAAGCAAAGTAATTCTTTAGATGTCCTTCTGAATAGTTAATCGTCGTGCCATCTGCCTTTAGGATGGATAGGGCATACGTTAATTCGTATATATGATAAGCTTCTGGATAATTTGATTTATCATTAATTACAGTATCGCATATTTCTTGCAGTTTTGTATCTTGTGTTGTATAAATTCTAAGACCACCACGATAGATTGCGTTGATGGCTTGTGTTTCTGTGTAACCTAATTTATCTTGTAAATCTTCCTGTACCTGAAGAATTAGTTCATCAACAAAATAGGAGTTTGTAGTTGAAGTTGTACTTATTTGTTCTTCATTAACTAATTGAATTCTTTCGTAAACATCATCCTTTAGTGCTTCATCATATTCATCTTGCGTTATGAGTTCTTGTTCTAACATTTTACTAAGAATAATACTTCTTTTAGCAGCATTTTCTTCTGGATGTGTTATTGGATTCAGATATACAGGGCTTTGTGTTATACCAGCAATTACAGCAGCTTCTGATAAGGTAAGCTTGCTTACACTTTTATTAAAATAACGTAATGATGCAGCTTGTACACCTAGTGTTCCTTGACCAAGATTAATTGTGTTCAAATAGTATTCAAGAATCTGCTTCTTATCTAATTTATCTTCTAATTTAATAGCTAGATATTGCTCTTGAACCTTACGTTGAACTTTATCGAAGAATTTTTCTTCATTTCCACCTTCGAATACTTGGTTCTTTAAAAGCTGTTGGGTTAATGTACTAGCACCTTCGGTAAAACTACCTGAACTAACACCAACGAAGAAAGCACGGAAGATACCTTTTACATCGATACCATTATGTGTCCAGAAACGTTCATCTTCAGTAGCGATGAAAGCATTTTGCACAACTTCTGGTATATCTTTTAGATCAACATAGATACGGTTTGCTTGTGAACCGACTAGTTTTTGTATTTCATTTCCTTCACTATCATATATTATTGTTGAAAAACCGTTAGGTTTAACATCAATGGAATCAATACTTGGGGCACTGTCTAACATGCCTTTCAATGCACCAAGACCAGTGAATGTACCTATTATTGATATAGCAACTATGCAGACAATACAGGTTCGCAGAAAAGAAACAAGAGCTTTTCTTGAAAGTTTCTGTGAAGTGGAGCGTATTTCGCGCTGCTTATTCGCTGTACCACGTTTACTAAAGTCCATAATAAGCCTCCTTTTCGGTACTATTATATCAAAAATCTGTATTAAAATAAAGTAAAATAAATATCCAGGGACATAGTAAGATGTGTAGTGTGAATATATAGGTATTTAGACTTATTGTTATATATTAGTATTGACAAATAACAATAGATTAGACATTTAACGAAATCGATTACTAATATCTGTCATTATGCCTTATTTTCTAAAATAAAATAAAAGTGTATCAAATCTTTCTATATATATTTAAGAAAAAAGCTGATGATAAAACAATTGTTGCCAGGAATAGACAAAATAATTTGTCGGAATATAAAAAAATAGTCGAAATATTAATAATATATAAACATTGTGCGATATAATCTTATAGAAATTGGAATAAATTAGTAGTATAATTTCATAAGATAGTGAATTAGCATTGTCGAAATTGTGGTTATCTTATTGTAGGAGGTATTTATATGAAACGAATTGACCTAATTGGGGTGAGGGATGTTGAGTTAGAAGACCAGAGGGAAATGGTTTTGAATTATTTTTTGATTGAAGAGCCATCAAAAGCAAGTGGGGATATGAATTATTTGTATGGTATCAAAATCGAGAAGCAATTTGGGGGAATTGTGGAATCGGAAGAGGTGGAAGCACTATTGTATTCGAAAGAAGTTGTACTACAATTAATTGACATATTAATGGAGTGTACAGTGACGCCTATGACTTTAGTAGAAGTTGTGGATGATCTTATCACTCTTAGACAATGTAGCTAACAAGCACACTGCTTAGATCGCTAATACAAAAGAAGACATTCTTGCAATATGAGCTGACTTACGTTATGATATGTATCATAATCGACGTTTACAGATTGTGAGGTGCTGAGTTTTAATGATAGAAAGTTACAAAGCAGTTTATGCAGAAGGAAAAGGAGAAATTGTTGAAAAGAAATCACGATTTATTGCTTCAGTTCAACCAATTGAATCAGAAGAAGAAGCAATTTCGTATATTGAGCAAATACGTAAAAAATATTGGGATGCAACTCATAACTGTTATGCCTTCGTTGTAGGAAAAAGAAATGAAGTGCAAAGATGCAGTGATGATGGAGAACCAAACGGAACAGCAGGAAAGCCTATTTTAGATGTTATGCTAGGACAAGGTATTCATAATGCAGTCGTAGTTGTCACTAGATATTTTGGTGGAACGCTATTAGGCACGGGAGGCCTAGTACGTGCTTATACCAATGCTACAATAGAAGGGCTTAAGCAATGTGTTATTGTTGAAAAAAAGGCTGGCAAGAAGGTGCGTATTATTACTGACTATAATGGAATTGGCAAATTGCAATATATTACCTGTCAGATGCAGATAACAGTTCTTGATACAATTTACACAGATATTGTTACGATGGAGTTATTGGTTACATTTGATCAATTACATCAATTGCAAGAAGAAGTTATTGAAGCAACAAGTGGAAAGTCTTCAATAGAAGCATTCGGAAGTACGTATTTTGCTAAATTAAAAGATGAGATTATAATATTCGATGAAGAATTAGAAGAAAGTTAAAAACGCTTGGAGAAATTAGATTGGGCTAATTTTTCCAAGCGTTTTTATGTGCTTCTCTGAAACTCGCATTCTATCTTAAACAAATTGATTAAGAGTTTCGTCATATCTGTAATCGATTGCTTCAAGTTTTGAACATAATGTTTTCTCATCTATATTAAGAGACATGCATAAGTCTTTTAGGTTTGGATAGAAATCTCTTAATTGTGTGTTTGTATAGCTAAGTAACATTACTGGGTCATTTGGAATACTCATATAATCTTCCTTTCATGATTGTCTAATAGGTTTTGAGGGTATAAAGGTCAATTCTCTCTTTTGAATGAATACTAGAGAATATTTATTCATCTGAAGGTAGTTGATGTACTTGTGTATTATTAGTTTTTGACGCAAAACTCTTATACATTTTCACAGCTTCTCTGCTGACGTACTATAACACAAAACACGCTACACACCTAAGTACTTCTAAGTGTGTACATGGAAATATCAAAATAATGCGGAACCGCCTTCAATTCGGCATCCTGCCTCAGCTCAGGCTGACTCGGCATCCATGCCTCGCCTTCCTTGGCTATCTAGTACACACCAAGAAGTACTATAGATGTTTCACTATCGTTTTTTAGTCATAGTACGTTAGCAGAGAAGTAACCTAAGGGTCTAAGAGTTTTGTTTATCTATGTTGGCGATACACAAGTACTGGTTAATCGCTGAAAGAATAAATATTCTCTAGTATTCATTTTCAACGTTGAGTATGACCTTTATACCCTAGAAACCTATTAGGGACAAATAGGTTTCTAGCACATTAATTATAGTAAATTGTATATTAGGAAACAAGAGGGAACACATAAAATAAAAAAAAGATATTGACATACTGTATATATGTGCATATACTGTATATATAGATATACACGGATTATATACATATATACAGTTTGTGACTGTGAGGGTATATGAAAGGAGTTTATAGTAATGGAGTATATATTAGAAGTTGATAATGTATGTAAGAAGCTTGACAAATTTTCATTAGAAAACATTGATTTTAAGTTAGAGCCTGGTTATATCATGGGATTAATAGGTAGGAATGGTTCGGGAAAGACTAGTCTGATTAATACTATATTAGGTTTGTATCAAAAAACAACAGGAAATGTGAGAATTTGTGGACATGATCTTTCTTTGAATGAAAGTAGAGCGAAAGGTGAGATCGGATTTGTGCTTGATGAAAATCCATTTCTTGAAGATATTTCCTCGCTGGATAATGCTAAAATTTACTCACCTTATTACAAAAACTTCAATATGGACTTATTTTTAAAATATTGTAGTAGATTTGATGTTGATCCAAAGAAAAAACTGAAGAAGTTGTCCAAAGGGACCATTATTAAGTTTCAACTTGCTTTCGCTTTATCACATGATGCGAAGCTATTCGTTATGGATGAACCAGCAAGTGGTTTAGATCCAGTGTTTCGTCGCGAACTTATGGAGATTATGTATGATGCAATATTGAATGGTGATAAGAGTATATTGTTCTCTACCCATCTAACAGAAGAGATAGATATGGTAGCAGATTATGTTACAATATTACATGAAGGGAAACAAGTAATCTCTACTTCAAAGGAAGATTTGTTTGAGTCTTATCGTGTTGTGAAAGGAAGTGAAGAGAAGATTCAGTTATTACAACCTTCGGTAATTGGTAAGAAAGTAACACCATATTTTGTTGAGGCATTAGTTCGGAATGAAGAGATAATCCTGAATAAAGGATGTCAGATAGAAGTGCCTACGATAGCAGACTTCATGTATTATTTCACAAAAGATAAAAGAGAGGTGTTTACGTATGTCTAATAAAGAATTACGTAAGGCTCTTTTGATTCGATATGGCGTGATTTTGAAACGACGTTGGTATTACTTGTTTTTAATTATTATATATGCTGCTCTTGGTATCGTTGAAGAGATTGGATATTTGAATGATAAAGGTGGCAATCATTATATGTTAACTGCGGCTGTATTTGCGATTGTCGGGGTTGTGGCTATGGTGGCCATTGAGATTACACGTCATGAAAGGTGTCAATATATTGTACCGTTATCGTATGACGAAAGAAAACGTTATTATCTAATTGGAGTATTGCTTAATATTACAATTATAATGATTGTTTGTTTGTTGTTTATAGGAATTACAATAGTCATTAATAAGGAGTATGGTATAGCAGTAATGAAGGTGTTTGCAGCAGTAGGATTACCTTATATTATAGTAGTATCGTTTCAAAAAATAGTTATGTTTAAAGGAAAGAAGAAGAGGGACAATCCGAATCATGTATATATAAGTTATCTATTCGGTGTTGTAGGAGGTATTTTGGCGGCTGTTTTACTTTTTCAGTTTGAGTATCTGTTCAAACATCCACAATATTTGGAACTAATAATTGTTTTGTTTAATGTGGCGGCAATAGGTATGGTTTTATTTTCGATAAGAGAAATTATTATACGTGATACGGATTATGAGAATGTTAAAGTAAATCAAATGAAGGTATTGAAGAAATTAATGTAAGTGAGGTGAAGTGGTTGAATATTATTATATCGAATAGTAGTAATCTTGCTATATATGAGCAGATTATTAATCAGATAAAGTCAGCAATTATTAATAAAGAGATCGTGGCTGGAGATGCGATGCCATCTATTCGGGGGTTAGCGAAAGATTTACAGATTAGTGTTATTACGACAAAGAGAGCATATGAAGAACTAGAAAAAGAGGGATTATTGTATTCAGTTACGGGAAAAGGTTTTTATGTATGCGAGCATAATACGGATATATTGAAGGAGAAGAAGATTAGTATGATAGAAAAACATCTGCAAGATATATTGAATGAGTGTAAGGCTGCCGGATTATCGTTAGAGGATGTTCAAGATATGATAGAAGTATTATATCAGGAGACGGAGTAAGTTAGGGGGGAGCTTCTGTTGCAAGCAAATGAGATTATACGTGTTGAGAAGTTGAGCAAGAAATATAGAAAATTCAAGCTGAGTGATATTAGCTTTTCTTTAGACAAAGGTTTTATCATGGGTATTATCGGTAAGAATGGTGCAGGGAAAACTACATTAATGAAATTGTTATATGGTGTATGCGAAAAGAGTCAAGGCGAAATCTATATAGATGGTAAGAGATATAATAAAAATGTTTTAAAAATCAAACAAAGTATTGGATATATAGCAGAAGAGGATCGTTTTTTACTTGGAAAGTCTCTGCTAGAGAATGCTAAGATGTTTGGAAGTTTCTATGACCAATTCGATATAGAATATTTTAAAGAATTATTATATAAGTATAATTTGGAGGAAGACAAAACTCCTGAACAGTTATCAAAAGGTATGAAGATTAAATTCCAATTGGCTTTTGTGCTAGCGAATCATCCTAAATTATTGTTACTTGATGAACCTACAGGAGGTTTAGATCCATTATTTCGACAAGAGTTTCTTAACATATTACAAGGATTAGTAGAAGAAGAAAACATGGGTGTGATTATATCGACACATATTACAACGGATCTTGATAAGATCGCAGATTATATTATGATACTTGATAAGGGTAAAATAATTTCATTAACTAGTAAGGAAGAGTTAATGGATGAATATCGATTGATTAAGGGCCCAAGAGAAATACTTTGTAGATTGCCTATAGAACTCTTTATAAGTGTGAAGAGTACTAATACTGGGTTTGAAGGACTGGCTCATCGCAGTAAAAAGATTATCGGACAGGAGGAATTACTACATAAATTAGTAATTGAAAATCCAGATTTAAGTGATATCTTATTTTATTTAACCAAGGAAAAGTCTACGTTAGATGAGAAATAGCCATGAAGGGGGCAAAAAGATTTGTTAGGGAAACAAATTAGATTTGATTTATCAATTTTACGAAATAATCCAATAAAATATGTATTATTTGTTAGTCAGATAACTTTGGTTTGTTTGATAGGTTATTATACACGTACAAAACAAGATATGATTTTTATGGCGATTGAATTCGTTATGTTATTGATTATGATTTTATTTATGGTGAGTATAAGCACAGTCTTTGAAAAGTTGAACTTAGAATTTACAGTGAAAAAATTAGCTTTCTATCCAACAAAAAAAGTAAGCAATCTATTTAGTAAGGGTATTTTGCTTCTAATGTTCGTTGTCCTGCAAATTGCAATAAATTGTTTTGCTGTATATCTAGGGGCTTTGACTGGTAGAGATGGATTTAATAGCATAGCATTAAAACAATTTAATCTTTATGCATTGATAGCAGGAGTGTTTGGTTTTGCAACGATTTGGGGGATTCATACTATACGTGGGATATTAATGATGACTTGTTTTAGTATACCGATTTTTTTAATCGTATTTGGTGGCACTAATTTTATACAGTTAGATATCGTCGATATAATATTAGCAGTTGGTTTATTTGTATTAAATTTAATAATTAATGTGTTTAGTTATGTTAAATCTTAACGTATGAAAAGAATGGAATTGTTGTGAATTTTATTGGAATTGTGGTATACTATTCTACATGCCTACCAATTCAATGGGGGCTATAATAAAAAATCTGATATATAAAAGATTAAGATTATAGATTATTAGTTAAAGTATGGAGGCTACGATGTCAGAACGATTCATTCGTACAAAGATGTTAATTGGAGAAGAAGGAATTGATAAATTAAAGAAGGCAAGGGTTGCCATCTACGGAGTTGGTGGAGTTGGTACCTATGTAGCAGAAGGGCTTGTTCGTGCGGGAATAGGCCATTTTCTGCTTGTTGATGATGATACTATATGTGAGAGTAATCTTAACAGACAATTGCATGCAACAGTTGATACAGTTGGTAGATCAAAAGTAGAGGCGATGAAGGAAAGAATGGAATCTATTAATCCAGAGGTTAAGATTGATACAATCAAATCTTTTGTTCTGTATAATAATGTGGATGAGGTAGTTCCACTTGAGCTTACGTATATGGTAGATGCCCTTGATACAGTTACTGCAAAAATAGCACTTGCATTAAAAAGTAAAGAATTAGAGATACCTTTAATAAGTGCAATGGGGACAGGTAATAAATTCGAGCCAACCATGTTAAAAGTAAGTGATTTGTTCAAGACAAATGTGTGTCCTCTGTGCAAGGTTATGAGAAAAGAACTAAAGGCGAGAGGTATAAGTAAGTTAAAGGTGGTATATTCGGAAGAGCAACCTACGAAACCTTTGTTTCAGCCGACTGATTCGGGGAATTCAGAAGCTTTGAATAATCTGAATAAAGAAGAAATGCCAGATATGCATCAGAAAAGGGCGACACCAGGAAGCATGTCCTTTGTACCTTCCGTAGCAGGTATGATTATAGCTAGTGAAGTGGTGAAAGATATATTAGTAAGAAGATAGTTAAGATTCAAAGGTCAAAAGGCCTAGATTAAGTAGATAAGCAAAACTCTTAACAGTGTAGATCTGCTTCTTAGCTGACGTACTATGACTAAGAAACGATAGCGAAACACCTATAGTACTTCTTGGTGTGTACGGGTATAACCCAGGAAGGCGAGGCATGGATGCCGAGCCAGCCTGAGCTGAGGCAGGATGCCGAATCGAAGGCGATTCCGTATCGTTTCAATACATGTACTGTACACACATAGAAGTACTTAGGGGTATAGCGTGTTTTGTGTCATAGTACGTTAGTTAAGAAGCTATGAAATATATTAAGAGTTTTGCTTTAATGAACGTTGCCCTTTTGTCCTTGAATCTAGTTAAGAAAGGAGCATGTTGGTAAAATGGATTTATTTGATTATATGAGAGAGACAAAATTAGAGAAAGAATCACCTCTAGCTTCAAGACTGCGTCCTACTAAATTAGAAGAAGTGGTCGGACAAGCACATATTATTGGTAAAGATAAATTATTATATCGAGCCATACAAGCAGATAAATTAAGCTCAATAATATTCTATGGACCTCCTGGTACTGGAAAGACTACCTTGGCAATGGTAATTGCGAATACTACAAGTTCATATTTTAAGCAGATTAATGCAACCAGTGCAGGGAAGAAGGATATGGAGGGAGTAGTAGAAGGCGCGAAACAAAACCTAGGTATGTTTGGCAAGAAAACAATTCTATTTGTAGATGAGATTCATCGTTTTAATAAAGGGCAGCAGGATTATCTTTTACCATTTGTGGAAGATGGAACAATCATACTTGTAGGAGCGACGACAGAGAATCCATATTTTGAAGTAAACTCAGCGTTATTATCACGCTCCATTATATTTGAGTTAAAGCCACTTGATACTGATGACATACGTAGTTTGTTGTTACGTGCTGTTTCTGACGAGGAAAAGGGACTAGGGGCATATGGTGCTGTAATTGAAGAAGATGCATTAGAGTTTTTGGCGGATATGGCTAATGGGGATGCTAGAAGTGCTTTGAATGCCATTGAACTTGGTGTTTTAACTTCTGACCGAAGCGATGATGGTAAGATACATATTACCTTAGACATTGCGATGGAATGTATCCAAAAGAGGGCATTGCGTTATGATAAATCTGGTGATAATCATTATGATACAATATCTGCATTTATTAAAAGTATGCGTGGATCAGATCCAGATGCAGCAATTTATTATTTGGCAAGAATGTTACATGCAGGAGAGAGTATAACATTCATTGCAAGAAGAATTATGATTTGTGCTTCAGAAGATGTATCAAATGCAGACCCCAATGCATTAGTAGTGGCAACACAAGCAGCGCAAGCTGTGGAGAGACTTGGTATGCCTGAAGCAAGAATTGTATTAGCTCAAGCAGCAGCTTATGTAGCATGTGCGCCTAAGAGCAATTCTGCAATAATGGCAATTGATGCGGCGATGCAGGTAGTAAATCAAGAGAAGATATCGACTATACCACCTTATCTAAAGGATGCTCATTATGGAGGAGCAGCTAAGCTTGGGCATGGAATTGGATACAAATACGCACATAATTATAAGAATCATTATGTGAAACAACAGTATCTACCAGATGAATTAGTAGGACGATCTTTCTATGAATTATCTAATGAAGGATATGAAAAAGAAATGAAGACACATATGAATCGAATACGTGAAGAAGCAGAGAAGGAATAAGGATTTGAATCAATATAAGATAAAAAACCAAGAGGTGTAATAATTCTCTTGGTTTTGTCTTAGTTAGGACCATTATTTATACTAATTGAGTTATTGCTTGGAATCATCTTCCTGTTGAGTATCACCATTATCCTTTGGGCGAAATACACGACAAAGCATCATATATACATATATGAGTATCGGAATAATAATTGTACTGAAGATACTAACTTTGAATAATGCTGCAGATGCTTCTGTAGCAAAGAAAGCTGATACAAGTGAGACTACATACAAGCCAACAAGTATAACGATACCTATAATTGCTAATATTCGTTTTGATTTTTGCATTTTAAAATCCTTTCTTATTCGATAGAGTAGTAAGGGCATATCCATCTTCATCGTTGTATATGATCTTATACCCTCAAATCCTAGGTTAGATATTGCGAAACACTTTGCAATAAAGAAGGGTTTTGCAATTATATATCATTATATTATTATAAGAGAGGAACGTAATGTTTTCAACAGTAAAGTACATAGAATATTTAATTTAACAAATATTAAAAAAAACTTTAATATATATGTATAAATACTTCGATTTGATATCATACTATAATTAATCTAATAACAAACGACTTAAGTGAGTCCGAACTCGCGGATATCGTGAATTAGATTACAACACAGTGACAATGAAGTCAACTGGTTGCAAAAGATAATAATTGGACTCCCCCTCCAATTATTATACAGTCGTCTACACGACGATATCAGATTCTTGACAAGTCACAAAAGAAAAATTAAATACTTATCCTCCCCTTTTTGAATCACATGAGTGGTTCGAATACCTCTTATAATGGTGACGTTATAAGAGGTATTTTTGTATGTAGAATTATTTTATTGAGGTATTATGTGCGTTCTTTCTGTATTCTCTTGGAGATAGTTTCATTACTTTGCGGAATAAATCACCGAAATAATTACTATCATTAAAACCGCAACGTAAACCAATCGCAGTTATGCTATCTTTGGTTTCGATTAATTGGTGTGCTGCTTCTTTAACACGAATGTGTATTAAATATTCTTTGAATCCAAATCCAGTAGAACTTTTGAATTTCTTCGAAAAATACGTTGGCGATAGATTGACATAGCCAGCAACTTCAGCCAAAGTCAAATCATTAGCATAGTTAGTACAGATATAGCGGGCTGCATTGGCGATATCAGCATCACTTTGGGTAATGTCGTTAGTATGTTCCTGAAAGTTAGTAGTACGCAATAAGAAGATTGTTAATTCTTCAAAAAAATTCCTTATTAATTTCTCTGAATATCCATCAGGTGAGTTATATTCTCGTATCATCTTATCTAATAGATTGATAAAAAAGTCTTGATCTTCTTGTAGAATGGATCTCTTGTTTGTTGATAAGCACTGTTCGATCACTTCTTTTCCATATGTTTCAATAATATTATCAAGCCACTGTTCGTTAAAATACATAACGATACGCTCGTGAGAAGTATCGGTGATAAATGAGGTTCGATGCAGCTCACCCTTTGCTATCATAACTAGATCATGGGGCTGAAGTGTATAGAAACTATGGTTTATAAAGAATTTTCGTGTTCCTGTTAGAAGAAAGTAAAGTTCATAATGGGAGTGGAAATGATTGGACTGCATTTGAAAATAAGGTTCACGAACAATTTTATCTATATGAAAGTTCGGTATGTTAATTTCCATATTATACCTCCAGATTCTAAGTTTGATAGTAGTATACCACAAAAAAACTGTAGTTAGTAGAAAAATCACCTAGAAAAACTGTAGAATCTACAAAAATATTAGGATAAAATTACTTCATACTATATGGTCAAATTAAATTATGGATAACCTTGAAAGCGGGTACAATATGAAGAATGAGGGTTCGAACCTAACAAGTAAAGACAAACAAAATAGGGATTATATATTGAATGCAAATATGTGGAGTGTGGTATTTCGTATCTGTCTTCCGCTAGCATTGTATCAATCATTAGCTCAGATATTCAAAATTTTTGATTCGCAGATGGCAGCTCATATTAGTTCGGAAGCTGTTTCTGCAGTAGCATATCTATCGCAACTAAATATGGCGATTAACGCCGTTGGTGGGGGATTAGCCGTTGGTGCGAGTCTTAAGATTAGTGAAACGTATGGTTCGGGGAATTATCAGAAGGTAAAAAGGCAAGTTAGTACGCTATATATGATATGTGGAGTGTTAGGAGCAATTATTATATTGGTTTTTGTTCCGTTTGCAGAGCCGTTTTTGAAAATGGCAAAAACACCTGATGAATTCATTGCGGTTGGAAAAACGTACTTTATCATAGAAATCTTCTCGCTAGTTATTATGTTCTTCAACAATGTATATATTTCAATTGAACGAGCAAGGGGAAATTCAAAGCGTATATTGAATCTAAATGTTCTTATTATTGTTATAAAATTATCTCTAACAGCTTGGTTTGTATATGGACTGAATGGGGATGTCACGTCAATAGCAATTGCGACTCTTTTGTCACAACTAGCGATGTTTGCAATAGCGATTAGGAATATGGGTGGCAAAGAAGGAATATTTGGTTTTTCTATAAAAGCGATAGCTATGAATAGAGAGGTTGCTTCTCCGATGATTGTAATTTCGTTACCAGTTATTGTTGAGAAGTTCTCGTTTGCAATTGGAAAGGTTATTGTGAATTCTATGAGTACGGGATATGGGGCATTAACCGTAGGAGCGTTAGGCATATCCAATAATATAGGAGGATTGACTACGAATCCACAAAACGGCTTTCAAGAAGGGGGCGCAGCAATAATTAGTCAAAATCTTGGAGCAAAGAAGTATGACCGTGCATTTGACGCATTCAAGAAAATTCTAATATGCAATATTATTATCGGTGCAGTAGGGTATATTTTGACCATAACAAACCTACATATAATTAGTGGAGCATTTGCAAAGAATGATATGGTTTTCCAGGCGATGATCGAAGATATATATCGTTATGAGGCCATGGGTGCAGTAGCGTTAGGGGTTCATGCTTCGGTAATGGCGTTGTTATACGGCTATGGATTAATGAAATATACATTCTTTGTAAATTTCATGCGAGTTTTTGCTTTTCGTGTTCCGGTATTGTGGTTCTTGCAAAACTATACCAACCTTGGTAATGATAGCGTAGGAATCGTTATGATGATAAGTAATATCGGAGTTGGTGTGTTATCTTCATTCATAGCGTTAATTGAATTTAGAAAGATACGTAAGATACAAAGAAAGAGTGAAGAATTAAACTTAGATTGTAATTAGAAAAACGGGCTGTTGCAACAGCCCGTTTTTTTATATGTTATTATTTAAAATTTGGTTGTTTCCCTTGATACTAATTCAGCAGAGAATAAAGATCTAAATGGTACTGAATTACCATTGAATATGTTCATTAATGTAGAAACGCAATTTTTACAGACTGTTTCTAGTTTGTTATCAATAGAAGATAGCTCTGGATCACAACAAGTAGCAATAATGGAATTGTTATATCCGATGATAGATAGTTCATCTGGTATAGAAATTCCTTGTAGTTTTGCATATTTAATTGCACCGACAGCCAAATTGTCGTCTGCAGTTATTATAGAATTAAATGCTAGCCCCTTCTTTGATAAATTTATCAAGAAATCTCTAGTTTCGTGAATGTCACCAACAAAATATTGAACATATAAATCGTCAATTTCAATATTCATAGCGGAATGGGCATCGTAAAAGCCTTTAAGTTTTTTCTTGGCACTATACGAATTAGAATTATATAAGTAAAGAATATGTTTATGATCAGACTTTAGTAGTTGCTGTGTTACTTGGAAAGTAGCATGATAGTCGTCACAGAGTGAACTGTAGATATTAGGAGCATCGATGGCACCATTTAATAACATAATTGGAATGGATTTAGCTGCTTCAATAATATATTGATTCTTTTCTTCCTCTGCTTCTACGAAGTTTGAACCTACAAGAATGACGCTGTCTACCTTTTTAGATAGTAATAGGTTCAAATACTTCTCTTTATCTGCTTGGTCATATCCAGTACAACAAAGCAGTGAATCATAATGTTCTTTGTGTAGCATCTGTTCTAAGTAGTAAATAGCACTTGCGAGATAGGGATCAGAAGAATCAGCGCATAGAATACCGATAGTTTGCATGGTATTAAGTCCTAATCCTCTAGCGAATGCATTTGGTGTATAATCATATTGTTCTATAATAGCCATTACTTTTTTTCGTGTCTTCTCGCTTACATTAGTATTACCATTGATGACTCTAGATACAGTAGCAATAGAAACTCCTGCTTTTTGCGAAATGTCATAAATATTCATGATTAGTACCTCTCTCGTAACATTAATTTAATGGTAAGCAATATTCATTATACTATAATATTTTATAATTAGGAATAGTTGCTATATTGATTTATCTGAAAATTGATATAACGTAAGATACATTATATGTAAGTACTTTCATCTATATTACTATTATATATGATAGTACAGTCAGTTACAAGTGTTAAATAAAAGGAATGGAAATAAATATACACAAAAACAATGGGAGCAATTGATAGTAAATAGATAAAAGTTACAAGAAAAACAAAAAATAGTATTGACTAATTTACCAAAATATTGTAATATCAGTGTAAGCACTTACATAAATGATACATATTGCTTACAAAGTCATTGTAAGAAGTGATTGGGGTTTATGATAGTGTAGCAAAGTAAGGGTAAAATCAAGAAAAATAGGAAAAAGGAGAGGCTTTTATGAAAAAATTCAAAAAAGTTGTAGCACTTTGTTTAGCATGTACTATGGTATTATCTTTAGCAGCATGTAGCAAAAAAGATTCACCTTCTAACAACACAGCAAAAGGGGATGAATCTACTGAAGTAACATCAGAAGGAACTACGGAAGAAACTACAGAAGAAACAACTGAAGGTTCTAAAGATCAAGTAACAATTAAATTATCTTGGTGGGGTGGAGATGAAAGACACACTGCAACAATTGATGCAGTTAACAAATTTATGGAATTGAATCCAGACATCAAAGTTGAGATGGATTACGGTGCATGGAGTGGTTGGGAAGATAAAATGTCAACAGCTTTCTACTCAAAAACTGCAGCAGATGTTAACCAAATTAACTGGAACTGGATTACTTCTTTTAGTTCTGACGGAAGCGCGTTCTTAGACTTAAATGATGTAAAAGACACTTTAGATTTGTCTAAATTTTCACAAGCTGCTTTGGATCAATGTGTTGTAGCTGATTCTCTCCAAGCTGTTCCTGTTTCTATGACAGGTAGAATATTCTACTTCAACAAAACTACTTTTGATAAAGCAGGTATTGCTGTTCCTACTTCATTAGAAGAATTAAAAGCAGCTGGTCAAGTTTTCAAAGATACACTTGGTGAAGACTATTACCCAATAGCTCTTGGTGAATATGATAGAATGATTCTTATGGTTTACTACTTAGAATCTGTTTATGGTAAGAACTGGGTTGAAAATGGTGCTTTAAATTATACGAACGAAGAAATTCAAACAGGCATTGATTTTATCCAATCTTTAGAAGACGCTCACGTTACTCCTTCAATCCAAACTATTTTAGGCGATGGTGCTGAATCATTAGATAAAAACCCTAAATGGATGGAAGGAATTTATGCTGGTATCTTTGAATGGGATTCGTCAGCAAGTAAATTCAGAGATGCGTTAAATGAAGGACAAGAATTTGTTGTTGGTGATTATATGAAAGATATGGGAGAATACCAAGGTGGTTTCTCTAAAGTTTCTTTAGCTTTTGCTATTTCTAAAGAAACGAAATACCCAGAGCAATGTGCTAAATTAATCAACTTCTTATTAAATGAAGATGAAGGTGTTGCAATCATGGAATCACAAAGAGGTATTCCTCTAAGTGCTAGTGCATTAGCGTATTGCCAAAACAATAATTTATTAGATGCTACAGTAGCAGAAGCAAACGCTAAGATTGTAGCTTGGACACAATTTGCATTAGATCCAACATTCGAAGATGCTAAACTTAAGGGTACTGATGGTACTTACTATGATGTATTCCAAGGTTTAAGTTATGGAGAGTATGATTCAGCAAAAGCTGCTGGAATTCTTGCTGATGGTGTTAATGCAGTTCTTGGTAATTAATTAGTGAGTAATTTACAATAGCGCATGTTAATTTACAATGTTATCAGTGTCATGAGATAGTTCTGGTAATAAAGTTTATGAATAGAAAGAAGGGGGATTTCCTTTCGGATATCCCCTTTTTAATGGAGATAGAGCGTTCGATGGAGTGCGTTCTATTATGGGAATATGTTGAACAGGAGAGAGTCATGAACGTATCCAAGTACATAAAAGATTATCTACTAAATTTCCATAATTGTAAAGATTATTGGAGCTATGAAGATGGAAGCATACTTATTGGTTGTCAGCAGCTATATGAAGCGACGAAAGACAAATTCTACAAGCAATATATATTAGATTTTGTTGATTCGATTATTACTGCTGACGGTAAGATTGCTAATTATGAAGAAGACAAGAATAGTTTAGACAGTATTAATGCAGGCAAGATTTTATTCTTCCTATATAAAGAGACGCAGGAAGAGAGATATTATAAAGCAATTGAATATATAATGGAACAGTTAAAAGCCCAACCGAGAACGGAATGCGGTAACTTTTGGTATAAAAAGATTTATCCAAATCAAATATGGTTAGACAGCTTGTATATGGCCTTGCCATTTTACATGGAGTATGAAACTGTATTTAATAAAAAGGAAAATTATAATGACATAATAAAACAATTTACAAATGTCAGAAAATATATATTTGATGATAATAAGCAACTCTATTATCATGCTTATGATGAATCAAGGAGCCAAGAATGGGCGGATAAAGTAACTGGAGTGTCTAAGTGTTTTTTGGTACGTTCTATGGGAAGGTACCTTATGTCCTTAATTGATACGATAGATGTGATGTCGATTGAGATTTTTGAAGCTTATAAAACACTAGAAGATTTGTTCAAGGAAGCAGTTAAAGGTATTTTGCAATATCAGGACAAAGACAACAAGATGTTTTATCAGCTAATTGATAGAAGTGTTGTAGAAGGTAATTATATAGAAACAACAGGCACTTCTATGATTACATATGCGATTCTAAAGGGTTGTCGCCTTGGGGTGCTCTCAGAAGAAAAATATAAAGTACGCGCAGAAGAGATGTTAGCAAGCGTTGCTACAGATAGGCTTGTTGAAGTGGAGGGTATGAAAGTATTAGCTGATGACCCTGAGGGGGTAGGGGCATTTATGACAGCATATGCCCTTAGTCTAATGACGAAGTAATACACCAGAAAGAGAGGAAAAAATTATATGGCAAAGAATGCAGTAGGTTCAGCAGTATTTGTTCCAAAGAAGAAGTTTTCTTTGAAGAATACATTTAAAAACAATTTAGGTTTTTTCTTTATATTACCATGGTTGATTGGTTTTTTGGTTTTTCGTTTGTATCCGTTTGCATCTTCCTTGATATACAGTTTTACGGATTTTCATCTATTTAAAGGTATTACAGAAACCGGTTTTATGAACTATAAGGAGATATTTACTTCTGACAAGATTCTTAAAGCATTAAAGGTTACTTTCAAGTATTCATTTATCACAGTACCATTAAAATTAACTGCAGCGCTATTTATTGCGTATATCTTAAATTTTAAAATTAAAGGTGTTAACTTTTTCCGTACAGCATACTACATCCCATCTATCCTTGGTGGATCTGTAGCTATTGCAGTGTTATGGAAAGCAATCTTTAGAGATGATGGTTTAGTAAACACTATGTTAGGTTTCTTTGGTGTTACAGGTCCTAATTGGTTGAGTGATCCTAAGTACGCTCTCTTTATTATATGTCTACTTCGTATATGGCAGTTTGGTTCTGCGATGGTTATATTCCTAGCGGCTTTAAAGAATGTTCCAGCTGAACTATATGAAGCTGCAGCCATTGACGGTGCAGGTAAATGGAGACAATTCTTCAAAATTACGGTACCTATGATAACACCAGTTATTTTCTATAACTTAGTAACTCAATTATGTCAAGCGTTCCAAGAGTTCAACGGACCTTACATCATTACTCATGGTGGCCCAAGAAATTCTACGACATTAATGTCACTATTAGTTTATAACAGTGCGTTCCAGTCACATGAGATGGGTCTTGCAAGTGCTATGGCTTGGGTAATGTTTGTCATCGTAATGATTCTTACGGGCATTGCATTCTGGAGTCAAAAACACTGGGTATACTATAGTGATGATGAGGGGAGGTAGAAGATAATGTCTATGAAAACTAAAAAGATAGTATCTACTTTTTTGAAATATGCAGTGTTAATATTTGTTGGACTTTTCATGGTTTATCCGTTGCTATGGATGATAAGTGCGACATTTAAGAGTAATAATGAAATCTTTTCGGGTATCGGACTGATTGCAAAAGAACCTACCTTAGATGGCTATAAGAAAGCGTTCCAAGGTTTTGGTGGAGATATTAACTTAATTAAATCATTAATAAATACATATTCGTATGTTATACCTAAAGTAATTTTTACAATCATATCGGCTGTTATCACAGCTTATGGTTTTGGCAGATTCAAATTTAAAGGTAGAAACTTCTTGTTTTCGGTGTTAATGGGAACACTTTTCTTGCCTCAAGTAGTATTAAATGTACCACAATTTATCCTTTTCAACAATTTAGGCTGGGTAGATTCACCTTTGTACCTTCCTATTATTGTACCGACACTTTTTGCGGTTGATACATATTTCGTATTTATGTTAATTCAGTTCTTACGTAATGTACCAGTAGAATTAGAAGAAGCAGCAAAAATTGATGGTTGTAATGTAGTGCAAACATTGATTAAAGTAATTGTTCCAATGATTAAACCAGCCATTGTATCTTGTGCTTTATTCCAATTTATGTGGTCATCAAATGACTTCATGGGACCATTACTATATATACGAACACCAGCTCGTTATCCAGCATCATACTTCGTTAAATTATCTATGGATGCAGATAATGGATTCCAATGGAACAGAGTATTAGCCGTTTCATTAATTTCTATCTTGCCTTCACTAATCGTATTCTTTAGTGCACAAAGTACGTTTGTTGATGGTATCACAGCTGGTGGTGTTAAAGGTTAATTTGACCCTCAAATCGTAGTATGAAAAAGACTGCTGAATTTAGAAAATTTAGCGGTCTATTACTATAAAATAACTCAAATATCGAACATAAAAAACTTCATTGAGAGGACGGTGATCTGGTATGAATCTAAAGATTCTTATGAAGACGGCAAGAAGCGTTGTAATTGAGATTGATGATAATGACGTTTATGAGACAAAGAAAACTTATGATATCTTTGTGAATGGTGATCATAGATGTAGTACGAATAAAGTTGTTACAAGTATCTATGGTCTATGGCCGGATACAGATTATCAAGTGCAAATAAGATGTGATAGCGTAGTATTAGCAGAGAATACAATTCACACAGATTATGAATTTGTAACTCTTGATGTAACGAAGTTTGGTGCTAAAGGTGACGGTATTCAAGATGATACAACATATATACAAGCTGCTATTATGGCTTGTCCCAAAGATAGTCGTGTCTATTTACCTAAAGGGAAATATAAGGTAACTAGTATATTCTTGAAGAGTAATATACGAATTGAGTTTGCTGAGGAAGCAATGTTATCGGCAGATACAGAGCGGAATAATTTTCCTAAATTTCCTGGCCTGATTGAGAGTTTTGATGAGGAAGACGAATACAATCTAGGTACTTGGGAAGGTAATCCGTTAATTATGTATTCTGGCATTATTACAGGGGTGAATGTTGAGAATGTCATTATCTATGGACAAGGAATTATCGAAGGTAATGCCAGTCTGGAAAATTGGTGGTTTAATGAAAAGGTTATGCGTGGAGCATTCCGTCCTAGATTATTCTTTATCAATCATTGTAAGAATATAATTTTACAAGGGTTATTATTCAGAAACAGTCCGGCGTGGACATTACATCCATACTTTAGCGATGATATCGGATTTTATGATGTTGCTGTGGAAAACCCACATAACTCACCGAATACAGACGGATTAGACCCAGAGTCATGTCAGAATGTAGATATAGTAGGTGTGAGATTTACTTTAGGTGATGATTGTATCGCCCTGAAATCAGGAAAGATCTACATGGGTAGAAAACACAAGAGACCATCGCAGAATATTACAATAAGGCAATGCTTAATGGAAAATGGACATGGAGCGGTAACAATCGGTAGTGAAATGGCTGGAGGCGTGAATAACGTGACTGTTAAGGATTGTATCTTCCGTCATACAGACCGCGGACTCCGGATTAAGACGAGAAGAGGTCGTGGCAAAGATGCAATTCTTGATGAAATCGTATTCGAGAATATTCATATGGATAACGTAATGACACCTTTTGTAGTAAATGCATTCTATTTCTGTGATCCAGATGGAAGAACAGAATATGTACAGTCCAAAGAATATCACCCTGTGGATGAGAGAACGCCACTTATTAAACATCTCGCATTCCGCAATATTACCTGTAAGAATTGTCATGTTGCAGCAGCATTTTTTTATGGGTTACCAGAGAAGAAGATTGAATTTATAGAGATGAAGAATATTTCAGTTACTTATGCAGAAAATCCAAAGAAAGATGTACCTGCCATGATGAATGGAATTGAGCCTTGCTCTAAACTAGGTATCTATGCAAACAACATTGAGAAGATGAGTATTGAGAATGTTGTAATTATTGGTCAAGATGGTGAAGCGATGACTTTACTGAATATTGATAATGTAAATTAGGGGAGTTACTTTAGGGGATTGAACATAGTGTCAAAGAGGAGTTTTTGAAGTAGATATATAAAGGAGAGAGATAGAGTATGCAGATAGGATTAAGACTTCATGATGCCAAGCAATTACCTTTGGAAGAACGGTTAGTGGAAGTTAGAAAGCAAGGTTTTGTATGTGGGCATCTTGCTTTATCAAAGGTTATAAGTGAGAACACTACTGATAATAGTGCATTAACACCGGGCTACGCAATGTATCTTAAAAACATGTTTGCGGCGGCAGGAATAGATATCGCGGTTCTTGGGTGTTATCTTAATCTAGCACATCCGGATCAAGGACAGTTAGAGAAGATTAAGGATAGATATCTTGCAAATATTAGATTTGCAGCGCATCTTGGTTGTGGGGTGGTTGGGACTGAAACAGGTGCTCCGAATACTGCATATGAATTCGAGCCAGCTTGCCATACAGAGGAAGCTTTGCAGATTTTTATCACGAATCTAAAACCAGTTGTGGAATATGCGCAGAAGATGGGAGTCATCATAGCGATTGAACCTGTATATAAGCACATCGTATGTGATCCTAAGCGTGCAAGACAAGTTCTTGATACAATTAAATCTCCAAACTTACAAATCATATTAGATCCAGTCAACTTGCTGTTTGAGGGAAACTACCAAGAACGTGAAGGCATTATCAATGAGGCAATAGAACTTCTTGGAGATGATGTGGCGGTAGTTCATATTAAAGATTTTATTTTAGTGGAAGGTAAGATGAAATCGGTAGCAGCTGGAACGGGTATGATGGATTATAAGAACATACTACGTTTTATTAAAGATAAGAAACCATACATTCATACGACATTAGAGGACACAACGCCTGAAAATGCTGTTTTTGCTAGAGAGCATTTAGAGGAGATTTATAAATCGCTTTAAAATTTAGATATGAAGCGGAAGAGATAAGAACAGCAAGTTCGATTTATGAAAGGATAAGCGATTATGAAGATAAATGAAAAGATTGAAAAGAAATATGGTAACTATCCAGAGAAAATATTGCAATTTGGTGAAGGAAATTTTTTACGTGCATTTGCAGATTGGATGATTGATGGAGCAAATGAAAGAGGAGATTACCAGGGAAGTATCGTACTTTGCCAACCGATTGGCGAATTCCCAAAGATGTCGGATATGATTAATGCGCAAGATGGTATCTATACATTAGCAATGAGAGGAATTGAACATGGAGAAGCGGTCGAAAAAATCAGACCGATTACCAGTGTTTCAAGATGTATTAACGCTTATCGTGATTTCGATTCACTAATGGAAATTGCAAGAAGTACTGAACTTGAAGTAATTATCTCTAATACTACGGAGGCTGGTATTGCCTATAAAGAAGGGGATCAATTAACGGATGCTCCTGCAAGTTCATTCCCTGCTAAAGTTACGAGGTTTTTATATGAAAGATACAAGGCATTCGAGGGGGATATGAGCAGAGGTCTTTTATTTTTACCTGTTGAATTAATAGACGACAACGGAACAAAACTTAAGAGCATCGTTCTAAGATATGCTAATGAGTGGAACTTAGAAAAAGAATTTATTAATTGGATTGAAGAAGCTAATAAATTTACGAATACATTAGTAGATCGTATAGTTACGGGGTATCCAAAAGATCAAATTGAGTATTTCGAAGAAAAGAATGGTTATACAGATGATGTAATAGTTACGAGCGAAGTATTTAATCTTTGGGTAATTGAAGGAAAGAAAGAATGGGCAGATATTCTTCCAATCCACAAAGGAGAGGCAAATGTAATATGGACGGAAGATGTGAATCCATACAAGATGAGAAAGGTTCGTATCTTGAATGGCGGACATACTTCAACTGTATTAGCAGCGTATCTTGCAGGACATAACTTTGTGCTTGATTTGATGAAAGACGATGTATTCGGAAACTATTTAGAAAAATTATTATACAATGAAGTAATTCCTACTTTAGAATTACCCAAAGAAGAATTAGAAGAGTTTGCTAAAGCTGTTAGTGAGCGTTTTGCTAATCCATATATAAAACATAACTTACTTGATATTGCATTAAATTCATGTTCGAAATTCAATGCAAGATGTCTTCCTTCTTTGCTTGCTTATGTTGAAAAATATAACGAAATACCTAAGTTGTTAACATTTTCATTAGCAGCATTCATTAAGTTCTATGAAGTAACTAACATTGATGGGAAATACATAGGTAAAAGAGCTGATGGTACACAGTACCAAGTAAAAGATGATGCAGATATACTTGAATTCTTTGAAAAAATCTGGGCTACTAGTAACGTTTTAGAAATCACGAAATCTGTTCTATCTAACACTTCTTTCTGGAGTGGAATGGATTTAACAGAAGTAGATGGCTTAGAAACAGCAGTTGCTCTATACTTAGAAGATATGAATAACAAAGACATGAGAGAGTGTGTGGCAAGATTATAAGATTCGGTTTTTAAATCCCAAGCTAGATTTTGAATATCGGAATTAATGTGAATGTAGCATGGGGATTAACAGCCTGCGGCGGAATAATTCTGGAATTAATAGTGAAGAAAGGGGGAAATCATATGGAGAATAAATTAATTATGATTTCTGAAAATGACAGTGTAGCAGTCGCCCTATGTGAAATCAAAGCGGGTGAGGTATTAGCTGTTAACGATATAGAAGTTACTGTTATAAACGATATACCTTTTGGTCATAAAGTTGCATTATATGATATTAAAGAAAATGAAAATATTATCAAGTATGGTCATGCAATTGGGCATGCAAGATGTGAAATAAAAAAGGGTGAACATATTCACGTTCATAACTTAAAAACGAATCTAGATGGTGTTCTTGATTATGAATACAAGGAATCAGGGCAAACGTTTGAGCCTTTCAAAGCTAAGTCGGAATATACATTTGAAGGTTTTGTAAGAGAAGATGGAAAAGTTGGTATTCGTAATGAAGTTTGGATAGTTCCTACAGTAGGTTGTGTTAATACGACAGCTAAGCTTATTGAAGAACAAGCAAGAAAATTATATGGCGATAAAGTTGATGATATCTGCGCTTTCACACATAACATGGGGTGTAGCCAGTTGACAGAGGACCATGAAAGAACACAACATATCTTGAAAGGCATTATCAATAATCCGAATGCAGGGGCTGTGTTGGTATTAAGTCTTGGTTGCGAAAACAATAACTTAGATGTATTCAAACCGATACTTGGTAATTATAATTCGGATCGCATCAAATTCTTAGTAACACAAGATGTAGAAGATGAATATGAAGTTGGTATGGATATCATGAAAGAATTGGTAGAGTATGCTTCTACATTCAAGCGAGAAACTGTGTCTGCTGAAAAACTTGTCATGGGCTTTAAGTGTGGTGGTTCTGATGCATTCTCTGGTATCACAGCGAACGCATTGTGCGGAAGAATTAATGACCTTGTTATAAGCCTGGGTGGTAGTACGATCTTAACAGAAGTGCCAGAGATGTTTGGTGCAGAAACACTATTAATGGAACGTGCTGTTAATCGTGAGACGTTTGATGAAACTGTGGACTTAATCAATAACTTTAAGAATTATTTCACTAAATACAATCAAACTATTTATGAAAATCCATCTCCGGGTAACAAAAAAGGTGGTATCTCTTCCTTAGAAGAAAAATCACTTGGTTGTACACAAAAGGGCGGTCATGCACCTGTAGTAGGCGTTCTTAATTATGGAGAACGTGTTGAAAAATCTGGTCTTAACTTGTTAATTGGACCAGGTAATGATCAAGTATCTTGTACTAATCTTGTAGCAAGTGGTGCACAAATGGTACTATTCACAACTGGTAGAGGGAACCCGTTCGGTTCTCCAGTTCCTACAGTTAAGATTTCTTCAAATAGTAATTTATATAATAAGAAGAAACATTGGATTGATTTTAATGCTGGCCAGATTTTAGAAGGTAAAACTTTCGAAGTAGTTACAGATGAATTCTTCAGATATTTATTAGATGTGGCTTCTGGTAAGAAGACAAAGAATGAAGAAAGAGGATACAAAGAAATCTCTGTATTTAGAGATGGCGTAATATTATAATACGCTCTGTATAGGAGGAAAACAATATGAAACAATTTATGGATAAGGATTTCTTATTATCGACAGAGACAGCTAAAAAACTTTATCATAAACATGCGGCTGAAGTACCAGTTCTTGATTATCATTGTCATATCAATCCGGCTGAGATTGCAAACAATCGCAAATTCGATAACATAACGCAAGTTTGGTTAGGTGGAGATCATTACAAGTGGCGTCAAATGCGCTCGAATGGTATTGAAGAAAGATACATTACAGGCAATGCGTCTGATAGAGTGAAGTTTCAAAAGTGGGCAGAGACATTAGAAAAAGCAATAGGAAACCCGTTATATCACTGGAGTCATCTTGAATTACAAAGATATTTTGGGTATACAGGTGCATTGAACGCTGAAACAGCAGAAGAAGTATGGAATCTGTGCAACGCTAAATTACAAGAAGATTCTATGAGCGTTCGTAATCTTATCAAACAATCGGGGGTTACCTTAATTTGTACTACAGATGATCCGATTGATACATTAGAATGGCACCAAAAAATTGCTGCTGATGATACTTTTGATGTGCAAGTTCTTCCAGCTTGGAGACCAGATAAAGCTATGAATATTGAAAAAGTTGATTATGTCCATTATATTAACTTGTTATCTGAAGTGAGCGGTGTGAAGATTTCAACATTCGCTACACTGAAAGAAGCTTTAAAAAATCGTCTTACATATTTTGCGGATAACGGATGTTGTGTATCTGACCATGGTTTAGAATATGTTATGTATGCTCCTGCTTCGGAAGAAGAAATCGAGAATATCTTTGTCAAGAGAATGAGGGGAGAGGAGATTACAAGAGACGAAGAACTTAAATTCAAAACAGCCTTTATGGTTTTTGTAGGTAAAGAATATCACAGATTAGATTGGGCTATGCAATTACACTATGGTTGTAAACGTGATAATAATGCTCTTCGTTTCAATCAGTTAGGTCCAGATACTGGTTATGATTGTATTAATAACTTTGCTCCTTCTTCACAGATGGCAGATTTCCTTAACGCATTAAATGCATCGGATCAAATACCTAGAACAATCATCTACAGTCTTAATCCAAATGATAACGCTGCAATCGGAACAATCATAGGTTGTTTTCAGGATGCAGGTGTTGTAGGTAAGATTCAACAAGGTAGTGCATGGTGGTTTAATGATCATAAAACAGGTATGACAGATCAAATGATCTCATTAGCTAATCTGGGTCTATTAGGCAATTTCATAGGTATGCTTACTGATTCTAGAAGTTACTTATCTTACACAAGACACGAATACTTTAGAAGAATTCTTTGCGATTTAGTAGGTAAATGGGTAGAAAACGGAGAATATCCTAATGATGAAATAGCTCTTGGAAAAATGATAGAGAATATTTCATATTACAACGCTGTTAATTATTTTGGATTTAATTTGTAAAAAGTTCGTATAAGCAATCTATTGATATATAGATCTAATAATGGTGCCAGAGACGAAGTGAGATCGTAGGGCACCATTTGTATTTATGGTATAAATAGAACAAATATGTTTGTTATCATTATAAAAGGTTTCGAGGAGTGAAAGTATGGGAAAAAAAGAATATGCGGCGCTAGCACTTGGTGAGATTTTATTACGTTTATCGACACCAAACAATGAAAGAATTGTAAGAGGTGATACATTCAGAAAATGTGCGGGTGGAGCAGAGCTTAATGTAGTATCTGGTATTTCGGCGCTTGGTTTGCGCACGGGGATTATGTCTAAAGTCCCAGAAAATGATTTGGGAGTATTTGTACGTAATCATATTCGTTTCTGTGGTGTGAGCGATGATTATTTGCTATACGATAAAACAAGAGATTCTAGACTTGGTATCTATTATTATGAGAATGGTGCGTATCCTAGAAAGACATCCGTAGTTTATGATAGAGGACATTCTACAATTTCTACACTAACGGTTGAGGAGATTCCAGAAGAGGTATATGGTTCAACAAGATTATTCCATACAAGCGGAATCACTCTTGCATTATCAAAACAATTACGTGATACAGCGGTGGAGGTAATTAAGAAATTTAAAGAGAAAGGTACTATGATATCGTTTGACGTTAACTATAGAGCCAATCTATGGAGTGAAGAAGAAGCAAGAGAAACAATTAAGACAATTCTTCCGTACGTAGATATTCTTTTCGTTTCAGAAGAAACGTCAAGAAGAATGTTTACTAAGAAGGGCGACTTAAAAGATATCATGAAATCTTATGCAACTGAATATGGAGTGAAAATCGTTGCTACCACAGAAAGAACAATAATTAGTCCTAAAAAGCATCATTTCAATTCAATTATCTATAATGCAGCAGAAGACCGGTATTATCAAGAAAAACCATATGAGAATATAGAAGTTGTGGATCGAATTGGTAGTGGAGATGCTTACGTATCAGGCGTGTTATATGGATTACTCCAATATGATAGCTGTGAAAAGGCGCTAAAGTACGGGAATGTTGTGAGTTCACTCAAGAATACGATTCCAGGAGATGTATTATCTACAAACATTAATGAAGTAACAAGAATTATGGAAGAGCATTCTGGTTTAAAAGAAGTTAGCGAATTAAATCGATAAAAAGAGTATACAAAAGGCTAATTGCAAAATTTCGGTTGAAATTGTCTAGTAAGGTATGATATACTGTAACGAGCAATTAACACCAATGCAAAAGGAAGGGTTAACATGAGTTTATTAGAACAATGGAGAGAGCATGCATACTCTCAAGATACAAACCAAAAAATGGGTCAGCTTTTCTGGGCTAATTATTTTAATATTGAAAAAGGTATCTACGAACAATTATTAGCAGATCCTGAAACTGTTGTAACTGGAACAGTGAAAGAATTAGCAGAAAAATTTGATACTGATATCGAAACTATGACTGGTTTCTTAGATGGAATCGATGAAAGTTTAAAGACTCCAAATCCAATTGAAACAATGGACGAGAATACAGAAGTAAATCTTGGATTCGATAAAGAAAAATTATATTATAACATGGTTGGCTGTAAAGCTGATTGGTTATATGAATTACCAGCATGGGACAATCTTTTAACTGTAGAAAGAAGAAAAGAATTATTTCTTCAATCAAAGAAATCTGGTACAGTTGTAAAAGAAAAGAAAATTGGAAGAAACGATCCATGTCCATGTGGTTCAGGTAAAAAATATAAACAATGTTGCGGTAGATAGTCTATTAAGCACATTTTTTATTAATGTATTGTCCACGCTTTTTATAGGCGTGGACAATTTAATTTTATTTCTTAAATTGTTGTAGTATTTGTGATTTAATAATTTGGCTGTATTATTAGTTGAATTTTCTTTGTATTCTCCTTATGTTTACTAAAATAATTTCATTTCTACTTTCTCTAGTATGTAATTTCTTGATTTCATGAAAGTATCCATAATACCATAAAATAGCAAAATATACAAATAATAAACAGCAAAAAAACGCCAATACGGTTTGTTCATCCGCCGGAATATATGATATACTAATTATTGAGCTACAGGAATAAGATATATTAGTAGAAAGAGGGTGGAATATGAGTAAAGAAAATAATGAAAATAAATCAAGTGCAAAGCAGTTATTAGCAGGTGGATTACTTATAGTAAGTACAGTATGTTTGACAGCGAGTGCAGTTTATATATATGATATTTATCAGCAGGGCAAGAAAGAGGCCAATACATATGTGAATTACGTTCAGGAAGAAGTAATAGAAGGGGATAGTGGAGAACAAGGGGTTACAGATAATAATCAAGGTTTAGTAGAAAACCAGTCAGCTGGCAGTAATGATAAAGGGAGTACAGAGATAGAACAAATTATTGCAGATAGTAATATTGTTGAAGAAGCAGAGAATACCAAAAGCACTCCACCGGTTAAGGTTAAGGGTATCTATGTGAGTGCACAGATGGCAGGTTCATCGAAAAACATGGGAAACTTAATTGATTTAGTAGAGTCAACAGAGTTAAATACTATGGTAATTGATATAAAAAATGATTCGGGTGAAATAACATATAAGATGAACAATGAAGTAGCAAAGGAGATTGGAGCTACTGTTAATTACATATCTGATATTAAAGATCTAGTTGCTAGGTTAAAAGAAAAAGGGATTTATCTAATTGCAAGGGTGGTTGCTTTTAAAGATCCAATTCTAGCTGAGAGTAAGCCAGAATTAAGCATTAAGAATGCAGATGGGACTATTTTTCGTGACCGTTCTAATTTGGCATGGGTTAACCCTTATAAGAAGGAAGTATGGGAATACCTTGTTAGTGTCTCGAAAGAAGCAGCTGAATTAGGATTTGATGAGATACAATTTGATTATATTCGTTTCTCTACAGATAGCGGTATGAAACAAGTTAGTTTTGGTGAGGAAGCGAGAGATAAGTCAAAGATAGAGGCGATTACGGAATTCACGAAATATGCATATGAAGAATTGAGTCCATTAGGAGTATATGTATCGGCTGATGTATATGGAACGATTATTAGCAGTGATGTTGATGCAAAAATCGTTGGTCAGAGTTATGTGGAGATGGCAAAATATCTTGATTATATCTGTCCTATGATTTATCCATCGCATTATGCTAATGGAGCTTATGGGATTGATTACCCGGACTTAGAACCATATTATCTGATTAAGAAAGCATTAGAGGATTCTAAAGTGGTACTTAAGGTGAATGAAGAGGAAGAACATCAAGCAATTGTTCGACCTTGGTTGCAAGACTTTACTGCTACCTGGGTAGAGCAGCATCAAAAATACGATGCAGAGGAAATTAAAGAACAGATTCAAGGAGTATACGATGCTGGATACGAAGAGTGGATATTATGGAATGGAAATAACCGTTATACCAAGAGTGGATTAGAGAGTAATAATTGAATTAAAGGAGCAGTAATATATGACTAAGCTAATAGATATGCATTGTGATACAATCACAGAGTTATATGATCATAGAGTAAAAGAAGGTAGTGCAGATACGTTACGTATTAATTCGATGCACATTGATCTTAAGAAACTAAGAAAAGGGAACTATATGCTACAAAACTTTGCAATCTTTCAATCGCTTAAAAAGCATGAGAAGATGTTTGAGGATTGTATTAAGTATATAGACTACTTCTATCAGGAGATGGAAGCGAACAAGGACTATATTGGTGTAGTGCGTACTTATGAGGATATTATTAAGAATGAAAAAGAAGGTAAAATATCTGCATTATTAACCCTAGAAGAAGGGGCAGAAGCTGAAGGTAAACTAGAATACTTGCGTACCTTCTATCGTTTAGGTGTACGAATGATTACGCTTACATGGAATTACGAAAATGGTATTGGACACCCGAATTTTCATTATGAAGAAGGTAAAAAATCTGATATGAAGTCGCGTAATACTATTGACGGCTTAACTGACTTCGGTATTTCCTTTATAGAAGAGATGGAGAGACTAGGGATAATCATCGATGTGTCGCACTTATCAGATGCTGGGTTTTATGATGTGTTGCGTTATACCAAGAAGCCGTTCGTAGCAAGTCATTCTAATGCAATGCACTGCTGTAATCACTGTAGAAATCTAACAGACGATATGATTCGTAGACTGTCTGAAAGAGGGGGAGTAACAGGGATTAATTTTTATCCTTATTTCCTTGATGAGGTACTATCTACAGAAGAAAGAAAGTCTTATGCTAGCATAGAGAAGATTATTAATCATATCAAACATATCAAGAATATTGGTGGAATCCAGTGTATTGGTCTAGGTACGGATTTTGATGGTATTGAAGGCGATTTAGAAATCAAAGATGCATCTTATATGCAAATGTTGGTAGAAAGACTAGAGAAGGCAGGATTTACGAATGCAGAGGTAGAGGCGATATGTTATAAGAATGTATTGAGAGTCTATAAAGAAATATTAAGGTAGATAAACAGCGCCAATTTGATAAAGCTCAAATTGGCGTCATATATATTATTAGGATGCCCATAGCCTATATCACAAACGAGTTTTTTAAAAGAAGTCAGTATCTTCATGTACCTTTCTGCATAAACATAGAATAATCGAAGCTAAAGGTTGTAGATACATGAAGTTTACAAAGATGCACGGATTAGGAAATGACTATATATATATTAATGCCATAAATGAGTCTATTGATAATCCTGAGCAGTTAGCAATAAAGATGAGTAGAAAACATTTTGGTATAGGTGCAGATGGATTGATATTAATTAAACAATCTGATGTTGCAGATTTCAAAATGGATATGTACAATGCCGATGGATCAAGGGCTGAGATGTGTGGAAATGGGATTCGGTGTGTAGCAAAGTATGTATATGACAATAAGTTAACTGAAAAAACAGAAATTCTAATAGAGACATTATCAGGAGTGAAACGTCTTTTCTTAGAAGTAGACGATGAAATTGTAAAAATGGTGACAGTAGAGATGGGGCAACCAGAGCTACAATCAACAAAAATACCAGTAGAATCTGATAAAGAGATAACAAAATGTGAAGAAATAGAAATTAATGGAGATAAATACAATATTACGTGTGTCTCTATGGGGAACCCACATACTGTAATATTTGTTGAAGACATTAGAGATGTAAAACTTGAAGAAATTGGTCCAAAGATAGAGACACATCCGATGTTTCCGAAGAAAACAAATGTAGAATTTGTTGAAGTTATCACGAATAATATTATCCGCATGAGAGTTTGGGAGCGAGGAACAGGTATTACCTTAGCTTGCGGTACTGGAGCCTGTGCAAGTGTGGTGGCTAGTATATTGAACGGCTACACAGATAGGAGAGTAGACGTAATCCTTGATGGAGGAATACTAACGGTTGATTGGTGTGAACCAAGCAATATGGTTTCGATGCGTGGCCCAGCAGAAACTGTATTTGAAGGTAATTTTGAATAGTGAAAAGAAGAGGAAGAATGTTATTAGAACATTCTTCCTCTTCTTTTTTGTATAATATCACTAAAAGTATTGGGATTAATATGGATAAATTAACAGCACGTGGAAAACAAAACATACAAATAATGGGAATTTGTTAAAATGACTAAAAAGTTAAAAAAAAAATCGAATTTTTGATTAATGTGTACATTGACAAATAATTAACAACAATATAAAATAGACATTGTTAAAAGATAAACAATATAGCAGCTCGCTAAAACTTGTTAATATTTTAACGTAATAATATGTTATAAGTGAAAGAAATAAAAAGTTGTTATATTCAAGAACACATTTTATTTTTAGTAATTAATAAGTTTATATGTATGAAACTGTATCGGAGGAAGAACCTTTACTGATTACAGATTGATCTCAAAATTAGGAGGATAAACGTAATGGCAAAAAAAGAAGAACAAGTTACAGTACAAGCAACTGGTTTAGTTGACAGCGTTGATGCATTAGTTGCAAAAATGAATGAGATTAGAGAAGCTCAGAAAATTTTCGCAACATACACTCAAGAACAGGTAGATAAGATTTTCTTAGCAGCAGCAACAGCAGCTAACAAACAAAGAATACCTCTTGCTAAAATGGCAGTTGAAGAAACTGGTATGGGTATTGTTGAAGATAAAGTTATCAAAAACCACTACGCAGCTGAATATATTTATAATGCTTACAAAGACACTAAAACTTGTGGTGTTATCGAAGAAGATACTAGTTTTGGAATCAAGAAAGTTGCTGAACCTATTGGTTTAATTGCAGCAGTTATCCCAACTACTAACCCAACTTCAACAGCAATTTTCAAAACATTAATCGCTTTAAAAACTAGAAACGCAATCATCATCAGCCCACATCCACGTGCTAAGAATTCTACAATCGCAGCAGCAAAAGTTGTACTTGATGCAGCAGTAGAAGCAGGTGCACCAGCTGGAATCATCGGTTGGATTGATGTTCCTTCATTAGAGTTAACTAACGAAGTTATGAAGAGTGCAGATATTATCTTAGCTACAGGTGGTCCTGGTATGGTTAAGGCTGCATACTCATCAGGTAAACCAGCACTTGGTGTTGGTGCAGGTAACACTCCAGTAATTATGGACGAAACTTGTGATGTTAAGTTAGCAGTTAACTCAATTATTCATTCAAAAACTTTCGATAATGGTATGATCTGTGCATCAGAACAATCAGTTATCGTTAATGATAAAATCTACGCAGCAGTTAAGAAAGAATTCGCAGATAGAGGATGTTACTTCACAACTCCAGAAGAGACTGATAAACTTAGAAAAACTATCCTTATCAATGGCGCTCTTAATGCTAAAATCGTTGGTCAAAAACCAGTTACAATTGCTAAATTAGCTGGATTTGATGTTCCAGAAGCAACTAAGATTCTTATCTCAGAAGTTGAATCTGTAGCAATCGAAGAAGAAATGGCTCACGAAAAATTATCTCCAGTATTAGCTATGTACAAAGCAAAATCATTTGATGAAGCAGTTGCTAAAGCAGAAGTACTTGTAGCTGATGGTGGTTATGGTCATACATCTTCACTTTACGTAAATGTAGGAACTGGTAAAGCTAAGATTGATCAATTTGCAGCAGCTATGAAGACTTGTAGAATTCTTGTTAATACTCCATCTTCACATGGTGGTATCGGTGATTTATACAACTTCAAATTAGCTCCATCATTAACTCTTGGTTGTGGATCATGGGGTGGAAACTCTGTATCAGAAAACGTAGGCGTTAAACACTTAATCAACATCAAGACAGTAGCAGAGAGGAGAGAAAACATGCTTTGGTTTAGAGCACCTGAAAAAGTATACTTCAAGAAAGGTTGTCTTCCTGTAGCTCTTGATGAACTTAAGAACGTAATGGGCAAGAAAAAAGTATTTATCGTAACTGACTCATTCTTATATAAGAACGGTTACACTAAATGCGTTACAGATAAATTAGATGAAATGGGTATCCAACATACTACATTCTTCGAAGTAGCACCAGATCCAACATTAGCATGTGCAAAAGAAGGTGCTAAAGCTATGAGAGCTTTCGAACCAGATTGTATCATCGCTATCGGTGGTGGTTCAGCAATGGATGCTGGTAAGATTATGTGGGTTATGTACGAACATCCAGAAGCTGACTTCATGGATATGGCAATGCGCTTTATGGATATTAGAAAACGTGTTTACACATTCCCTAAGATGGGTGAAAAAGCATACTTTATCGCTGTTCCTACATCTTCAGGTACTGGTTCAGAAGTTACACCTTTCGCAGTTATCACTGATGAAAAGACTGGTCACAAATATCCATTAGCAGATTATGAATTACTTCCAAACATGGCAATTATCGATGCTGACATGATGATGAACCAACCAAAAGGATTAACTAGTGCTTCAGGTATCGATGCTCTTACTCATGCATTAGAAGCATACGCATCAATCATGGCTACTGATTATACAGATGGTCTTGCACTAAAAGCTATGAAGAATATCTTCGCTTATTTACCAAGTGCATATGAAAAAGGTGCAGCAGATGAAACAGCAAGAGAAAAAATGGCTGATGCTTCAACTATGGCTGGTATGGCATTTGCAAACGCATTCCTTGGAGTTTGTCACTCAATGGCTCATAAATTAGGTGCATTCCACCACTTACCACATGGTGTTGCTAACGCGTTATTAATAACAGAAGTTATGAAATTCAACGCTGTAAGCGTTCCAACTAAGATGGGAACATTCTCTCAATATCAATATCCACACTGCATGGAAAGATATGTTGAATGTGCTAATTTCCTTGGAATTCAAGGTAAGAACGACCAAGAAAAATTCGATAACTTACTTAATGCTATTGAAGAATTAAAAGCTAAAGTTGGTATTAAGAAAACTATCGCTGAATATGGCGTAGATGAAAAATACTTCTTAGAAACATTAGATAAGATGGTTGAGCAAGCATTTGATGATCAATGTACAGGTGCTAACCCAAGATATCCATTAATGTCAGAAATGAAAGAAATGTATTTAAAAGTTTACTACGGAAAATAATAAACAATTCTGATATTGGTAGAAATATCGGCTAGAATAAAATAGACGTAGAAAATAACCAGAAAAGAGAGATATCTTTTCTGGTTATTTTTTTAATTAATTTAAGAGGCTATCACAAAGTGAAGGATTCACTTGTGATAGCCTCTTTGTCATCCGTACAATAATACATTTTACTACTTAAAAACATGTTTAAAATTAGATTAAAAAAGTTAATGCATAAAGGAGTAATGTGTGATATACTGCAAATATAGATAAAAACAAGAAAATAATTCCAAATAATTAAACTTAATAACAAATTAAAATCAAGTAGAACAAGATATGTATATAAAAAACATACAAAAAAAATAAGAATAAAGTTAGTATGGGAGGCGTATTATATAAAAGAGCATTAAAAACTCGTATATGGTGTTGATGATGAAATGAGTAAAAATTAATTAAAAAATATTTTTAATTTAAGTAAAACCACCGTGTATGACAGAAGTATTTATATGTGTAAAAGTAAATGAAGAGAATTAGCATAGTTTAAAGTAAAAGTATATTGCAATTAAATAAAATAACTAAAATGTAAGTCAAATATAAAAAGGAGGAGGGAGTTATGTTAAAAGGGAAAATATTTAAGAGAGTTATAGCAATCGTGATTCTTGCCGCTATGGTATGCGCAGTGCCTATACCGATAGCGAAGAATCAAAAAGCAGAAGCGAAAACAGATTATTCAGAAGAAGATCTTAAGGAAATACTGGATAATGTATCGTCGTTAGGCTTAAGTTATAGTGATTATCTGGCAAATTTAATTGATACAACTCGCCCTGATAGGCGGTATGAAATTGATGCTGATACATATGTCCGTACTGAAGGAATGGAGGTACAAAAATATACGGATTATGAAGGCATGGAAGGTGCTTCAGTTTATACAGATGAAACAGGATTAATAGAGTATACAGTGAATATAGAGGAGGCAGGGCTGTACGACTTATCTCTTTTGTACTACCCAGTAGAGGGGAATAGTGCAGCAATTCAGAGGGGAATATTTATAGACGGCGAATTACCATATACTGAACTTAACTTGATTGAATTCTCTAGAATATGGATTAATGTTGTAGAGAAATGGGAAGTTGATAATAGAGGCAATGATTTGAAACCTTCCCAGATTGAACAGCCAGAATGGATAACCAGCTATTGTTATGATAGTGATGGTTATGAGACAAGCAAGTTGGCTGTTTATTTTACTAAAGGAGAACATACCATTACGTTGTATTCCAGAAGGGAACCAATGATACTAAGAAAGATTATTCTTAGTAATACGAAGGAAATCGGAGATTATGAAACTACTCTTCAAGAGGATGATGAGAAGGGGGCACAGGATAGTAGTGGACAGGTGTGTATTATACAGGCAGAAGGTGCACAGAGAAAATCCTCCCAGATGCTATATCCATCTCAGGATCGTTCTTCACCGGCAGTTACACCATACAATGCAAAACTATTGAAGAACAATACAATCGGTTCTTCTGGAAGCTGGAAAGAAGTTGGTCAATGGATTGAATGGGAGTTTGAGGTAGAAGAAAGTGGTTACTATAACATAACCTTACATACCAGACAGAATTTTGCAAAAGGTATCTATGTGAATCGAAAGATTCTGCTAGACGGAGAAGTACCTTTTGAAGAAATGAACGATTTTGGATTCAAATATAATAGTACTTGGCATATGGTAAATCTTTCGGATTCCGATGGAGAAAAATATAAATTCTATTTGGAGAAAGGAAAACACACATTACGAATGGAAGTTGTATTGGGAGAGTTTTCGACATTGATAAGTGATGTGCAACAAGCTCTAATAGAAATTAATTCAATATACCGTAAAGTAATTCGAATTACTGGAGTAGCTCCAGATAAATATAGAGATTATCAAATTGAGAAAAATCTTGAAGGTTTATCAGATGAGTTGAAAGTTGTTATTGATAATTTAAGTAATGTGATAACAGGTCTAAAAAAAGTATCCGGTACAAGTAGTGATAAAGAAGCTGTACTGATTACCATGAGAGACCAATTAGAATATCTAAGTAAAGATGTGGAGCGGTTTACAAAGGTTATTACTTCTTACAAGATTAATATGAGTGCACTTGGTACGTGGATTGTTTCAGCACTACAACAACCATTGGCTCTGGATACAATCTATATTTATTCACCAGATGAGAAGGTGCCACAAGTGAATGATTCTTTCATTGACAAGGTGAAACACACGTTTAAACAGTTATATTATTCATTTGTAATCGACTATAACACTGTTGGAAATATCGCAGAGAAGACAGAAGAAAGTAAAACCATTACGGTATGGATTGGTTCGGGGCGTGATCAAGCAAACGTTATAAAGAGTCTGATTGATGAAAGATTTACTAAGAATACAAATATCAACGTTAATGTTATGTTGGTTGATATGAGTACCTTGTTGCAGGCGACACTTTCCGGGCAAGGACCTGACGTAGCATTACAGGTAGGAAACGACTTACCAATGAATTATGGCCTACGTAATGCGGTAGTTGACTTATCTGAATTTGCGGATATAGATACAATAAAATCGAGATTCAGGGTTAGCGCATTGACACCGTTTGAATTTGACGGACAGACATTTGCATTACCTGAGACACAGACGTTTCTAATGATGTTCTACCGTAAAGATATTCTTGCTGAACTGAATTTGGAACTACCAAAAACCTGGGATGATATGAAAGTAGCACTTTCTATATTAAGTAAGAATCAGATGGATCTTGGTATGTTGCCTGCTAATGATAATGCTTTGTTAGCTGAACAAGTATATGCGATGCTTCTATATCAAAATGGTGGACAGTACTATAGCGAGGATGCAACTAAATCTGCATTGGATAGTGATGTAGCAATTAAGGCCTTTAAGGAATATTGTGAGTTTTACACAGATTACAAACTAGATAAGGTGACCGCGGTTGATCAGCGCTTTCGTACAGGAGAAGCACCAATCATTATAGCGGACTATTCTCTTTACAATCAGTTACAGGTATCGGCACCAGATATTAAAGGGTTATGGGGATTTACTTCAGTACCAGGTACTGTAAGAGAAGATGGTACGGTTGATAATACTGTAACAAGTACAGGTACCGGCAGTGTTATGATGGAGGCGAGTAAAGAAAAAGAAGCTTCGTGGGAGTTTATGAAATGGTGGACATCAGCTGAAATCCAGACACAGTATGGAAAAGAGTTAGAAGGTTTGATGGGAGCTTCGGCGAGATATCAGACTGCGAATATAGAAGCTTTTTCCATGTTGCCATGGCCGGTGTCGGATTATCAGGCATTAAGTGAACAGTTTGAACATGTTGTTGGTATTCCTCAGGTTCCGGGCGGTTATTACTCTTGGAGAAATATTGACAATGCATTCTACCGTGTTGTATCTATTGCAGATTCTAAGAAGATGCAGCCAAGAGAAGCTTTATCAGAATATGTTCGTTATATTAATGAGGAGATTACTTATAAGAGGCGCGAATTTGGATTACCGACTGCGCAGGATTAGGAGGAGCGGAAGATGGCTGAAATACAGAAAACAAAGGCTAAAGATGAATGGTCTTTGAAATACAGAATAAAGAGAAGTAAAGCGTCCTATGTAATGATTGCACCATATTTTATTCTATTTTTCCTGTTTACCGTTTTACCTGTTCTGACTTCTATTGGAATCAGTTTTACAAACTTTAATATGCTAGAGGCTCCTAAATTTGTAGGCTGGACGAACTACTTACGATTGTTCTTAGATGACGATATTTTTAAAATTGCAATTAAAAACACCTTTATATTTGCGGTAATTACAGGACCAATCAGTTATATGATGTGTCTGGTCTTCGCATGGATTATTAATGAGTTTAAAGGAAAATTAAGAGCGTTCCTTACGTTGATCTTCTATGCACCATCTATTGCGGGTAATGCCTTTCTTGTATGGAAAATCATTTTAACTGGAGATAGATATGGTTATCTGAATGGTATTTTGATGCAATGGGGATTTATTAGTGAACCGATATTCTGGATGAAAACGGAAAAATACATCTTACCATTATTGATTGTTGTTCAGTTATGGTTAAGTTTGGGAACAGGTTTCCTTACCTTTATCGCGGGTCTTCAGACTGTTGATAAGTCCTTGTATGAAGCGGGAGCGATGGATGGAGTTAAAAATCGTTGGCAGGAGCTATGGTACATTACACTTCCTTCTATGAGACCACAGTTGATGTTTGGTGCTGTTATGCAAATTACACAGGCGTTTGCTGTAGCTGATATTTCATTACAGTTAGCAGGAAATCCAAGTGTTAACTATGCTGGTACTACCGTTGTAACCCATTTACTTGACTATGGTACATTCCGTTTTGAGATGGGCTATGCATCAGCGATTGCAACAATCCTTTTCTTGGCAATGCTTGGTACGAATGCATTCGTACAGAAGATTCTTAGAAAGGTGGGGCAGGTATAATAATGATAATGAAGAAAAATTATTTCAAACCGAAAAGTCGTCTCCTCCATAGACAAAAACAATTAAACCGATCCATGGCGGGTAACATTACCTTATTTATATTCATGGGGATTTGTGGAGTGTTTATGGCGTTACCTTTAATTATGGTTGTTAATAATGCACTGAAGCCACTAGATGAGTTATTTCGTTATCCACCAAAGGTATTTGTAAGAAATCCAAGCTTTGATAACTTTTCTGATCTTTTTGTTTTGATGTCAAATTCATGGGTTCCATTAAGCAGATATATCTTCAATACCGTTATCATTACAGGGTTTGGTACAGTTGGTCATGTGGTTTGTGCATCACTTGCAGCTTATCCTCTTGCTAAACATGATTTTCCGGGGAAGAATATCCTGTTTAAGATTGTTGTTTTATCCTTGATGTTTTCATATACAGTTACGCAGATACCAAACTATATGATTATATCCTGGTTGGGAATTAATAATACATATCTAGCAGTAATCTTACCACCGTTCGCATTCGGACTTGGTTTGTATCTAATGAAGCAGTTTATCGAGCAGATACCAGATTCCCTAATAGAATCTGCCAAATTAGATGGTGCCAGTGAGTATAAGATCTATTGGAGAATTATCATGCCAAATGTAAAACCTGCATGGCTTACTTTAGCAGTACTTCAATTCCAACAGATGTGGGGGAATACAGGGAGCACATTTCTCCGTAGTGAGGAGCTAAAGCCACTACAATTCTCCCTTCAACAAATTGTAAATGGAGGTCCTGCAAGACAGGGGGCAGCTGCCGCAGTAACATCTATTATTGCTTTGATACCAATTACCTTCTTTATTATATGTCAAAGTAATATTATCGAAACGATGGCGACATCAGGTATGAAGGATTAGGGGGCGATATTGTGAAGATCAAACGAATAGGAATCGTAGTAATATTACTGTTAACCATAGTGATAGGAGATTGCAGTACCGCAGTTGCAGAAGATAATGTACCATATGAAACCTATAACTATGATTACTGGGAAGATGTTTATTATACCCCTGCTGCATATGTGCCTGATAAGAGCTATTCTGGCAGTGAGATTGGTTCAGGAACATGGAGCAATCCGCAGGATTTTTGTGTAGCGGAAGATGGAAGAATCTATGTGGCAGATACGGGAAATAATCGAATCGTTGTACTTAATTCGCTCTTACAGTTTGTTAAAACAATAGATGGTTTTATTAATGAGGGTAAACAAGATACTTTTTATTCACCAATAGGTTTGTCTGTATCAGCAAAGAATGAATTATATATTGCAGATACCAATAACAAAAGAGTGGTGGTTCTTGATGCACAGGGCAATTTGGTAAAGATTCTTAGTAATCCTACTGCAGATATTTTAGGGGAGGACTTCGAGTTCAATCCTTTAAAGATCTGTGTCGATTACGCTGATCGTGTTTATGTAGTCTCAAAGAATATGTTTCAGGGAATTATGGCGTTTGACACGCAGGGCGATTTTACAGGTTTTACTGGTACTATTAATGTAACGGTAACCTTATATGATAAGATTTGGAGAAAGCTTTCCACAAAAGCACAACGTGCCAGACAGAGTCAATTTATCCCGACAGAATTCACTGGACTAGATATTGATCCTGATGGATTCTTATATGCAACTAATATTGATGCGGCTGGAAAACAGTCAGTTAGACGGCTGAACCCAAAAGGGCAGGATGTTATCAAGAAAAACTCCACGAAAACGCCAATCAGTGGTGATTTCTACTTTCGAATTGTTGGAGATTATTCAGGGGCTTCCCGTATCGTTGATATTGTATACCGTGACAATGGAATATACAGTGTGATAGATACAACAAGGGGACGTATATTTACCTATGATCATGAAGGAAATCTACTTTATATATTTGGTGGGAGAGGTTCTCAAAGAGGAACTTTTAAGAATCCAGTAGCTATTGAAGAAGTAGGGGATAAAGTATATGTGTTAGACTCTGGGCGAAATGAGATTATGTCTTTTAAAGAAAGTGAATATGGGAGATTAATTAATGATGCGGTAGCTCTTCGATATGAAGGAGATGAAAAGTCAGCGGTGGAATTATGGAAACAGGTGCTAGAACTAGATTCCAATTTCGAACTTGCGTATGTAGGTATTGGTAAGGCGTATTTATCTGCTGGCGAGAACAAAGAAGCCATGAAATACTTAAAATTAGGAATGAACAGGGAGTATTACTCCATTGCATTTAAACGGTATCGGAATGAAATACTGAAAGATAATTTGGGATATGTGTTAACTGGCCTGGCTGTTCTACTAATTGTCCTGTGGATTACAAAAATAGTTATGAAAGTGAAAAAAAACAAAAAAGGGAAGGTGAAAGTTGAATGAGTTTACGTGAAAAATTTAAGTATGCATTCTATGTGATACTTCACCCTTTTGATGGTTTTTATGAAGTTCGCCATAGGGAAAAAGGAAGCGTATTACTTGCTCTTTTGATGGTGCTATGGTTTGGTTTCTCTTTCTCAATGAATCGAAGATATGCAAGTTTTGTAGTGAATTATGTGAATCCAAGAGCGGTTGACTGTCGTTTGGAAATCATAGGTGTGTTAGCAGCAGTAGTCTTGTTTGCAACTGCAAACTGGTCCATAACCTGCCTGATGGAGGGTGAAGGAAGATTTAAAGATATCTTTACCATAATTGGATATTCCATGCCTCCTATGGGCTTGTTGTTCCTTCCGGCAACATTGGTGTCACAATTTATTGTCAGTGATGAAGAGAGTTTCTATTACGTAATCCTTGGCGTGGCAATTATCTGGTTTTTATTGCTGATGTTGATTGGCATTATGACCATACATAACTTTGGATTTGGTAAAACAATAATGACATTATTATTAACATTTGTATCAATGCTTTTTATTATATTTATTCTTTTATTATTATCTTCACTGATTCAACAAGTTTATGGATTCTTCCAAAGTATATATACAGAATTAATACTTAGGGTATAGGAGGACTGCAAAGTGAGTAAATCAAAGAAAATTGTTATATCAATCATAGCTGCAATCATCCTTGCCATAGGTGGTTATGGAATTTATATGTGTGTTCATTATTTCTTTTACGACGATTATAAAAAGTATCTAAAAGAACAATCTGTCTATGAGGAAGGGAAAGAATTTATAGAGATTGAGGATGATCAGGAGAAAGTTGCCGGGATGGTCTTAGTTGCAGAGAATGGTAATCTTATGTTGTATACCAATACGGACACAACGGAGATTGCAATTTATGATAAACGGACTGGGGAGATAACTTATTCCAATCCGGTGGATAGAGCTAATGATCCTCTGGTATCTGGGACCAATGCAAGTTTATTGAATTCACAGTTAGTATTAAGTTATTACGATTCTAGTATGACAGAAGTTATCATTAATAATTATGATTTGAGTGTATCTCTTGGTCAGTTCCAGATGGAAAGCATTGATAATGGAATTCGTTATACCTATTTATTTGGAAATATGTCAAGTCCAACTGGTTTGATACCACCTTATATAACAGAGGAGAGATTGGAAACACTTGTGTATAGTCAGGTCTCTGAAAAACAGGCGAAAAAAGTTAAGAGTTCTTATATCGTATCAAAAACGAAAGAAGGTTTCTTAGAACTGGCCAAAGGTGCAAAGTCAAAGATTGCACTGGGTAAATTGGAAGCAATCTTTACGGAAGCAGGATATACGCAGGAAGAATTTGATGCAGATGCAAGGGCAGCAGGAGGAGATTTAGCTGAAAGAGTCTCTTTTAGCGTTCCATTGGAATATCGACTTACCGATGACAGTCTAGAAGTGTGTATTCCTACGGAAAGGATTGTAGAGAAAGGGAATGCATATTTGACAAGAATAGAAGTACTTCGTTATTTCGGAGCGGGATCAGTAGAGGAAAATGGTTATTTATTTGTGCCCAATGCTTCGGGTTCTTTAATCAACTTTAACAATAATAAGAAAGCGGAGCAGTATAATCAATCAATCTATGGTATGGATCCATTGATTCAGTCATTTTCGGTTGTGGAAAGTACAATGCCTATAAGGCTGCCGGTATTTGGTATCAAACATGAGAGTAATGCTGTGTTTGCAAGAATTAGGAGTGGGGAAGCTCTTGCCAATCTGATAGCGGATGTTTCCGGTAATCTCAACAGTTATAATTATGTATTCTCTTCTTATTTGTTGCGCGGATTTGACAAGGCATCTACGTTTGGGGTATCTGGTGTAGCAGCGGATTTACCTACTATAGAAAAGGAACGATATAATCTAGATATCAAAGTAGATTATACATTCTTAACGAAGGAAGATGCAGATTATTCAGGGATGGCAAATTGTTATCGAAATCAACTGATAGAAGAAGGTATATTAACGATGCAAACTAAAGCACAGCAGCTTCCATTTTATCTGGATATACTTGGTGGGGTTAAGCTAGAAGACAGCCGTCTTGGAATACCATATTCCAAAATTGAAGCAATGACTTCTTTTGATGAAGCAGAGAAGATTGTAGATGCATTCGTAGATTCCGGAGTTACTAATATTCGGGCGAATTACCTTGGTTGGTTTAATGGAGGGTATTACCATAGTGTAGCAGATAAGATTAAAGTGAATAAAAAGCTTGGAGGCAAAAAAGAATTGTCGAGACTTACTGATAAAATCGAATCAGTTGGTGGTAAATTATTCGGTGATGTGGCATTCCAGAAAGTATCCTTCGCAACTGCAAGATACAATTATAAATTAGAATCTTCTCAATATTATGTTGGTTATGTTGTGGGACTTGGAAAAGTAAATCCTGCTACTGTACAGCAGACAAGTGGATTATCCTATGTAGATGCACTGTATAATGTGATATCGCCAAAGTTCCTAGTGAGATATGTGGATCAGTTCACAGATAAACTAGATTCGGTTAATTTGTCAGGTGTGTCATTAAGAGACCTTGGAGATTTGTTAGCATCAGATAAGAAACGCTCCAATGTAATTGATAGAAATGAAGCACAGCAGATTGTTGCTGGACAGCTAGATAAGCTTGGTGAAGCAGCTGGAAATCTCATGGTAAGTGGAGGCAATGCCTATGCACTTGCGAATGCTACAGATTTAATTAATGTTCCGCAAAGTCAGAATGAATTCTATATTGTAGATGACGAGGTTCCGTTTTATGAAATGGTTGTTCATGGCTGTATTGATTATGCTGGAGAAAGCATTAATCTAACAGATGATTATATAAAAGAAGATACCATACTTCGAATGATTGAACTGGGAATGGCTCCGCACTTTGGATTGTCGTATGAAGAATCCAGTAAGATTAAGTACTCCAGTATGAATCATTATTATTCTTCTCAGTATGATTTCTGGTTAGAGGATGCTGTTGAGATATACAAGGAGACAAATGAAGTATTAAAAGATGTAACAAATAGCTGCATAATCAACCATGAAATTCTAGCATATAAAGTTACAAGGATAACTTATGATAATGGCATATTGATCTACGTTAACCGTTCGGAAGTTGATTATAGCGATAATGAAGTGAATATACCGGCCAAAAGATATGTCAAGAAGGAGGTAAAAGGATGAAGATAATTAAGAAAAAAAGATTAACACTTCTTCAAAAAAGAGCGATTACAGGATTCCTTTTCATATCTCCTTGGTTTTTAGGTTTTTTAATTTACTATGTTAGAAGCTTGTTATTAACAGTGAATTTTGCACTTAGTAAAGTATCGCTGGCAGAATCTGGAGGATATTTCTTATCATTTGTTGGGTTTGATAATTTTAAATATGCTTTATTTGAACATGGAACATTTAATAAGATTTTTGTGAATTCCATTGTGGATATATTAATTGATGTACCTTGTATCATATTTTTTAGTTTATTTATGTCAATGTTAATCAATGGAAAGTTCAAAGGAAGATACATAATCCGTGCAATTTTGTTCCTACCAATTATCTTTGGTGCAGGTGCTATATCTGATTCTCTCGATTTGGCTACACAGGAAATTCAAGGAGGGGTTAGTTCGATGGCAGCAGATACGGCTTCTGGTTCCGCTGGAATTAACATAGAGTATTTTTTTGATTTATTAATCCAGTTCGGATTACCCATAGGTATGTTGGATTATATCATAGGTATGGTGGCGAAGATTTTTGAAATTGTAAGAGCTTCTGGTGTGCAGATTATTATATTCCTTGCTGCATTACAGGCGGTTCCAGGTGCGCTATATGAAGTATCCAAAATCGAAGGGGCTACGACATATGAAACTTTCTGGAAGGTAACTTTCCCAATGGTGTCACCGTTGATTTTAACTAATGTGGTTTATACCATAGTTGATTCCTTTGTTACCAGTGAAGTTGTTGATATGGCATATAGAACAGCCTTCACAAACTTTAATTATGGTTTGAGCTCTGCTATGAGTATATTAAGTTGTTTTGTAGTATGTATCATTTTGATTATTGTAGGCAAATTAATTTCTAAGAAGACATTCTATTATAACTAAGGAGGGAAGATATGGTTACATCAATAAGTGATATGAAACTACAATTTAAAGAATTAAGTGGAGATACCGTATTACAGAATAAGAAGAAAAGAGCCATAACAAAGGGGAGGAAACTCATTCTGTCTTTTTTGAAATTAATCATATTAGTTGGTATTTCCTATGTTATACTTGGTCCCATTATTACAATTATCAGCCATGCGTTTTTCTCTCCATCAGATGTGTATAATCCTTCTGTATTGTTATTCCCTCTCAATCCTACGTTAGAAAATTTTAAACTTACATTTTTGCGTATGGATTTTCTGAAAACATTAGGCAATACATTGGTATATATTATACTGCTCACGGTGATTCAATTGTTGATTACATCAATGGCTGGTTATGGTTTTGCTAGATTTGATTTCCCTTGCAAAAATATCTTATTTGCTTGTGTGATTATTACAATTGTTATCCCTACCCATACCATTATGCTTCCGTTGTATCAACATTTCCGTATGTTTGATGTATTTGGAATCTTTAAGGTTATTACAGGGGAGCCAAAGAATCTACTCTCTAGTACAACACCGATGTACATGATGTCGATGTTAGGCTGTGGTTTACGTTCTGGATTATATATTTATATATTCAATCAGTTCTTTAGAGGTTTGCCAAAGGAAATTGAAGAAGCGGCTTTCATTGATGGAGCAGGAGCATGGTATACCTATTTCAGAATTATGTTAGTTAATGCTATGCCTTCTGTTATTACCGTATCTGTATTCTCGTTGGTATGGCAGTACAATGATATGTTTTATTCCAAGCTATTTACGATGCCAGTAACAAAAATTTTGAGTTTACGTCTAGCTTCCGTGCAAGCAACAATTGAATTTGTTGATCAGGTAAAAGATCCGATGATAGCGCAGCTAAATGTGTATGCAGGTGTTGTACTTGCAATGATACCGATTGTGTTGATTTATCTTGTTCTTCAAAGGTATTTTATGGAAGGTGTTGAACGAAGCGGTATTGTTGGCTAAATGTTAATAATGTCTACATAACCGTGAATACCATCTTGCTTAAAATAATAGCAGTTAAGAAGCTGCTACAAATGGTGACGAAGCGTCACAAAAATCAAATATAGGAGGAGAATAACCATGGAAAAGAAATGCAGGAAAATGATTGCTATACTTTTGTGTATGGTAATGGTTTTGTCACTTGCTGCTTGCGGTAAGAAGGACGAAAAAAACAAAGCAACTACAAGCGATAGTACAGTAGAGGAAACGACAGATAATGAGGCTGTGGTGGATGAGACAGCAGAGGAGGAGGTAGAGGAAGCGGTAACAACTACAGCAGAAGAAGAGGTATATCAATCATTTGATTTTGGAGGAAGGACAATTAAAGTAGGCCTTTGGTGGGATTATTACTATACAAGTGATCATAAGGATATCAGTGATGACCCAGGTTTAAGTAATGCAGAAACTGCACAGATGAAATTAGATAATGTAAGAAGAATCGAAGAAAAATACAATTGTAAGATTCAATTTGTAAATCTTGGGTGGGAAGGTATTATCGAATCAATCAATACCTCTATCATGGCAGGAACTCCAGAATGTGATGTTTACTTGACAGATTTACAATTTGGTATTCCGGCGGTTCAGAATGGTTTAGCGATTGATATATCGTCACTTGGTGCGGATAAGTTAGATGTATTCAACGATAAGGTTGTATTAAAACCATTAGAAGCTATGGGTGGTACATATTTATTCGCTGAACAAGGATTACCTACGAATGGTATCTACCTTGGATATAACAAGACTATGACGGACAGTCTTGGTTTAGAAGATCCACAGGAATTATACGAAAAAGGTGAATGGACATGGGAGGCGTTCGAAAAATACTGTAAGGCTGGAACACAAGATACGAACGGTGATGGAACAACAGATGTATATGGTTTTGGTGGATCATTCATAGATTCTATTAATGGTTTTGTATTAAACAATGGCGGGAATATTGCGGCAACTCAAACAGAAGGTTTAAGTTCTAAAAACGCTACAGAAGTTCTTGATTTAATGGATCAGATATATAATAAGGATCAATCTGCAAGACCATGGAATGCTGATGACTGGAATGATAACTTATTAGCATGGTCAGATGGTAAAGTAATGTTCTGGACAGCTCAGGCATGGACTTTAAAGCAGGAGGCTGATGCTGCAGTCTCTGCAGGAGCTGAATTACCATTTGAATATCATGTAGTTCCTTATCCTATTGGACCAAGTGGCGACGGTTCTATTAAGAGCTCAGTAGCTGGTAGTTGGTATATGATTCCTGTTGGAACAAAAGAACCAGAAAAAGTATTACAGATCTTTGAAGAGTTCATGAATTGGCATAACCTTAATCCAGAATATAGAGATGATCCAACCTGGATGGAAAGCTGCTTTACTTCTGAAAAAGACTTAGAGATAGCTTATGCGTGTGATGAGGAAGAGGTGCTTGATCTTTGGAATGGCAAGTTAGCAGGAAGCTTTGACTTTGGTAGAGATGTATTCTTCCCATTGGTAGTTGACAAAACAAGTACAGTAGCTCAGGTAGTAGAAGCTTCTAAGCAGGTACTACAAGATGATATTAATAATTTCTATAAAGTAAAATAATTAACTGATTTAGGTGTCAAAAGCCAATTTAATTTGGTTCAGTCAATTTGCACATATTTATGTGCGAGTATGTTATACCAAACGTAGTTCACTCGCAACGCGCTCTCGCTTGGATGAAGTTCGTAGTGGTACATAAGACTCTAAAATACAGAGCCTAAGTACCAACGACTTCATACAGTTGCTCATCGAACTACATTCGGCATAACATTAGTCAAGTTTTATATGTGCAAATTGACGAGGCAAGTTTTACGATAGGCTTCTGACACCCGAATCATTCACTAAACTTCACACTTGAAGATTTCGAGGAATAGTTTTTGCAACTATTACAAGGAGTATAGATGAGAAAAAAATCATGTATCATAGTTGGAACTTTACTTTGTACGTTACTAAGTGCATGTGCTAGGGATAAGGATAATTCCAAGTCAGAACGTTATCAAAAAAGCTATGAAGTAGAAGACGGGGTGCTGACGGGGAATATGAAAGTTGGAACAAAGAAAAACGGGTACACAGGAACGGGATATGTAACTGGTCTGAAAGAAGATACGGATACCTGTACGATCGAAATTGAGGTGCCAAAAGAAGGAAGATATGATTTGAGCTTTCGAAATGCCAGTTACTCTGGATATAAAGAGAATGTGGTTTATGTAGACGAAGAAAAGGCTGGTTTAATATCAGTGGAGTCGGAAGAATTTGTAGATACTGTATTACAAGGTGTTTATCTAACGAGTGGAAAACATAAGGTAACAGTAAGAAAGAGCTGGGGGTGGGTATATCTGGATTCTATAAAAGTGATAGAAAGTGAACCTGTGGATCCTTCTATTTATAAAGTGGATTGTAATTTGATTGATGATCAGGCAACCCAGTCAACAAAGAATCTAATGAAATATCTTGCAGATTCTTATGGGGAAGTGATTCTGTCAGGGCAGACGGCGGATGAAGGAGTGGATAGTCGGGAATTTAGAGCAATTAAAGAGATAAGTGGAAAAGTACCAGCTATACTAGGCTTGGATTTTATAGAGTATTCCTCTTCCAGAGTGGCACATGGATCTCGGTCAAAGGCTGTGGAATATGCAATTAGCTTTGATGAGATGGGAGGTATAGTAACATTTTGCTGGCACTGGAATGCGCCTGTAAAGTATCTGTACAATACGAGTGATAATCCCTGGTGGTCAGGTTTCTATACAACGGCTACCAATATTGATTTAGCTAAAATTATGTCTGGTGAAGACGAGGAGGGGTATAAGATGCTTCTCTCTGATATTGAAGTAATTGCTAAAGAATTAGAGCGACTTCAGAAAGCAGATGTTCCTATCTTATGGAGGCCTCTTCATGAAGCCAGTGGAGGTTGGTTTTGGTGGGGAGCTGCTGGTGAGGAAGCATATATTCAGTTGTGGAAGTTATTATATGATCAGTTAACGAATGTATATGACATACATAATTTAATCTGGGTATGGAATGGACAGAATGGGGCATGGTATCCAGGCGATGATTATGTGGATATCATAGGCCAGGATATCTATCCTGGAGAGAAAGTATACTCATCTCAGTCGGGTAAGTTTTTGGACACCTTACAATATACAAGTAAGAATAAAATCATAGCAATGACGGAGAATGGTTGTCTATTTGATCCGGATTTAGTTTTTAGAGATGAGACAAAATGGGCATGGTTTACAACATGGCAGGATGAGTTTGTTGTGAAGAAAGGTACTGACGTACTATCTGAGCAGTACACAGAGGCAGATATGGTTAAAATAGTATACAATCATGAGAGAGTTATTACATTGGATGAGCTGCCTGATTGGAAACATAGATAGAATTATAAATATTACATAGTAGGTATCTATAGCATATGGCTATGTTGATAAATTAAAAAGAGTAGAGGAGAAAAACATATGGGTAACATAAAGATGTATACGGAGAATCTTCCTAATATTCCATGGCAAGAAAAACCAGAAAATTGCGTAGGGCCAGTTTGGAGATATAGAGATAATCCAATCATTAACAGAAATCCAGTGGAAGGAGTTGCAAGGATCTTTAATTCAGCAGTTGTATCATATGAAGGGAAGTTTATTGGTATATTCCGTGGTGAACAAAATAATGGCGTGTCGTTTTTGTATCTAGGAAAAAGTGAAGATGCAATTCACTGGACTTTTGAAAAAGAAAAACTTCAATTTGTAAATGAAAAAGGAGAATCCTTTAATCCTAAGTATGCCTATGATCCAAGACTTTTAAAGATAGAAGATACTTATTATATTATCTGGTGTACTGATTTTTATGGTGCAGCACTTGGATTAGCAAGGACAAATGATTTTAAGACATTTGTAAGATTAGAGAATCCGTTTATTCCATTTAATCGAAATGGAGTGTTATTTCCACGGAAAATAAAAGGAAATTACATGTTGTTATCTAGGCCAAGTGATAGTGGTCATACTCCATTCGGAGATATCTTCTTAAGTGAGAGTCCAGATTTAACATTCTGGGGAAAACATCGTCATGTAATGGCAAGGGGAAATGGCCAGTGGTGGCAATCTCTTAAGATTGGTGGTGGGGCAGCACCAATTGAAACAAATGAGGGCTGGTTATTGTTTTATCATGGAGTTTCTGGAACTTGTAATGGATATGTATATAGTATGGGAGCAGCAATCCTTGATATTGATAATCCATCACAAGTAAAATATCGCTCTGAGAATTTCATTCTTACTCCTGAGGAGTGGTATGAAGAAAGAGGATTTGTTAATAATGTAGTATTTCCGTGTGCTGCGCTTACAGATAGCGATACGGGAAGAATTGCAATCTATTATGGAGCAGCAGATAGTTACGTTGGACTCGCATTTACAACAATTGACGAGATTGTAGAGTATATTAAAGCAAATCATGTTGAGAATAGTGATGATGCCTCAATAGGAATTTTATGAAGAAGTATTAGTTAGTAAGAGCATTTTCTTGGTAAAGAGAAGTGATATTAAAAAAGTCCGTGACATAAATGTGTAAAATTGTTACAATAATCAAAGGCAGAATTGTACAATTACACGAGAGTTAAAAGGTTAGACAGGAGGAAGGGATATGTCATTTCGTGATGATTTTGTATGGGGTGTGGCAACCTCATCGTATCAGATAGAGGGTGCAGCTAAAGAGGATGGAAAAGGAGAACATATCTGGGATGTATTTGTGAAAGAACAAGGTAAGATTTTAGAAGGCCATACGGGTGATGTTGCATGTGATCATTACCATCGTTTTGAAGAAGATATTGCGTTGATGAAGAAGATGGGAATTAAAGCGTATCGGTTTTCGATAGACTGGTCAAGAGTATTACCGAATGGAACTGGAAAAGTGAATGAAGAAGGTTTGGAGTTCTATGATAGGTTAGTAGATTGTTTGTTGTTAAATGAAATCAAACCATATATAACATTATATCACTGGGAGCTGCCTTATGCCTTGTATCTCAAAGGAGGCTGGTTAAATCGTGATTGTGTGCAATGGTTTGGTGAGTATGCCAAGATTATTGTGGAACATTTTTCGGATCGAGTTACAAATTATTTTACATTAAATGAACCGCAATGTTTTGTAGGTCTAGGATTTCTAGGGGGTGGTCATGCACCAGGTGTGTCATTACCAATACGTGATACATTTGAGATGGCACATAATGTACTTATGGCCCATGGTCACTCAGTAAGAGTAATGAGAGAACATGCAAAACAGGATATTCAGATTGGATATGCACCAACTGCAGGGGTTAGTTATCCTGCCAGCGATAAGGCTGAGGATATAGAGGCTGCAAGGAAGGTATTCTTTGGTTGCCCGGATTTAAAGGACCGTTGGACATGGAATGTTAGTTGGTGGAGTGATCCGGTTTTATTAGGAGAATACCCAGAGGAAGGGTTACGTAAGTATAAGGATTATTTACCGAAAATTTCAAAAGAAGACATGAAAATCATATCTCAGCCATTAGATTACTACGGCCAGAATATGTATAATGGATTTCAGGTTAAGATGGGAGAAGACGGACAGCCTGAATATGTGAATCGGAAGCAGGGATATGCAAAAACATCAACAAATTGGCCTGTTACACCGGAGTGTTTATATTGGGGAACTAAGTTCTTATACGACAGATATCAGATGCCAATATTTATAACAGAGAATGGTGTGGCATGTCATGATACAATTTCCTTAGATGGTAAAGTGCATGATCCGAATAGAATTGATTTCTTACATCGCTACCTTAATCAGCTAAAAAGAGCCGCCATCGATGGAGTGGACATTCGTGGTTATTTTGAGTGGTCGTTGTTAGATAACTTTGAATGGAGTTGCGGCTATACAGAGCGTTTTGGCTTGGTTTATGTTGATTATGAAAATCAAAATCGTATTATTAAGGATTCTGGATATTGGTACCGTGACGTAATTGAGAACAATGGTAGGGATATCTAAGTATATTCAGAATGTCTTGTACTAGGGAGGTAGTATATGGCAAAGGCAGTAAGGTTAGAAGACATTGCTAAGAAGCTAGGTGTAAGTATCGTCACTATATCAAAGGCTTTAACAGATAAAGAAGGTGTTAGTGAAGAGTTAAGAACTAAAATTAAAGAACTTGCTGAAGAGATGGGGTATAAAGTAAAGAAGTCAGACGAAAGTAGTACAAACAAAGGGGATATCGGAATTATAATCCCAGCACGTTTTATAGATAAGAATTCTTCTTTCTATTGGGAGATGTATGAACGTTTGATTAGCTGGTTATCTACATATGGTTACTATGGGATTCTTGAGATTATGAATCAGGAAGATGAAAGTCAACTGGAGTTACCAAGGGTGCTAAAAGATGGAAAAGTAGGGGGAATTATCGTTGTTGGTCAAGCTATGAAAAGCTATATGAATCTTATGCAAGAAATTGATATTCCAACGATATTTCTTGATGCCTATGATTCTGGCGTTGTTTCAGATGCAATTATATCAGATGGGTTTTATGGAATGTATCTGATGACGAACTATCTGTTAGATCGTGGGCATAAAGATATTTGTTTTGTTGGCACACCTTCAGCTACATCAAGTATCTGCGATCGTTATTTTGGGTTTGCACGAGCTATGTATGAACGAGGATTACCTGTTAGCAGTCAGAATGTTATACATGACAGGGATAACGATACAACTGAAATAAAAATTACCCTTCCAAAGACTATGCCAACGGCATTTGCCTGCAATTGTGACTTGATTGCATATCATCTAATACTTGTCTTGAACGAAAATGGATATCGAGTTCCAGATGATGTATCAGTTGTTGGATTTGATAATTACATGGTATCAGAGATAGCGAATCCTAAGATCACCACTTATGAGGTGGATATTAATAATATGGCAAAAGCATGTGCTAGTCGGATAGTTAAGAAAGTACAAAACCAGTCATACCAATCTGGGGTCAAGATTGTTGTTGGCAGAGTGATTGAGAGAGACAGTGTGAAAGATTTGAGAGAAAATACAGGGAAAAATTAAAAGAAGAAAAAGAAAATGCGAAACTCTTTGTTATTATAACAAAGAGTTTCGCATTTTTCTTTTAATGATTCAAGTGTCAAAAGTTCATAAAGAGTTTTGCGTCAGAAACTATCTAACAGATATGGGGTTGATGCGGTATTGTAGTGGTGTGATACCGGTATTCTTCTTGAATAGTTGAATGAAGTGTGGTGTGTTTAAGAATCCTACAAGCTCGCTAATTTCATTAATTGTTTTATTAGTTTCTGTTAATAATTGCTTTGCGATTTCTATTCTTCGATTAATAAGATAATCGATAGGGGAAGTGTGAACATATTTTTTGAAGTCCTTTGCTAGTTTGTATTTATTAAAGTTTAGCTCGTTTGCTAAGGATTCTAACGTATGCTTTTCGGCATAGCGGTTGTGAAGGATTGCTATCATTTGCTTTACGTGGAATGGAATGAAGGTAGTCTGGCTGTAGTCTGTATTTTTAGAGAGGACCAGATTCGTTAACAAAGAGGTGATAAGGGAAGAGCGTATTAGTTCCACTGTAGTATTTGATTCCCCTTGATAGCAATATAGTTTATGTAGTGTTGTTATGATTTCACTATTTGGAGAGCATTGGCAGAATGGAGTATCATTTTGGATAAAGATCGAATGATAATAACTAATTTGAGGTCCATTCAAGTACATAATCTCGAATTCTAGCTCTTGGCTAATCAATTCAATACTGTGATAAGTCATGCAATTAAGAAAAAGAAAAGTATTAGGGGTAAGATAAAATAACTGCCTATCTAGAGTTAATTTAACTTTACCTTTTTTGATATATAACAATAGATAAGAATTAAGATTTTGCATTTCTAAGGTAAAAGGAAAGGTTCTAGAAGTGTTTTCTAGGAACTCCAAATAAAAAAGTGAGGACTGTGCACCATTTGAGGAATCCGTTAAAAAGGGATCAGATAATAAATGGGGGTCGTCGGTATAGGAAGAATGCATGGAAATCAAAGCTGTGTTCCAGCGTGATAGAAATGACATGAATATGCCTCCTCTATAGTTAAAGTAATGTATTGTTTTGTGATAGTTCGCACTAGTTCATCAACATATATTTAATACATTTATTAAGTATAAACTATTTATCAATGGAAAGCAATATTAAGTAAGAAGCCAAGATAATATAAAAAATGTCAAGATAGCATAATGATTAAAATTAACTTAAGCAATATAATTAAATTAGCTTAAAATATTAACTGGATAAAGTGGAAAAGCAGATAAGATAGAAAATTTATGTTATCTAATAAAGATGAAGGAGGGGTATGATATGTTCATTCGGGAAGCAGAGAATATGCTTAGGAACAAGATAATTCCATTTTGGGAAAATCTCAAAGATGATACATATGGTGGTTTTTACGGCTGGATGGATTATGAATTAAATTTGGATAAAAAAGCTGTGAAAGGCTGTATTTTGAATAGTAGAATTTTATGGTTTTTCTCTAATGCATACTTGACACTTAGAGATATTGAGTTGTTACCTTATGCAAAACATGCATATGAATTTTTAAAGAAGTACTGTATGGATAAAGAATATGGTGGAGTATACTGGTCATTAAAACATGATGGTAAGGTATTTGATAGTACAAAGCATACCTATAATCAAGCATTTGCAATCTATGCATTATCTTCGTATTATGATGCAACCAAAGATGATGAGGCACTAAGAATTGCCTATGATTTGTTCGGGATTATAGAAGAAAAGTGTACAGATGAAGTAGGATATCTAGAAGCGTTTACGTTGGATTTTAAACCAGAAGATAACGATAAGTTATCAGAAAATGGCATAATTGCAGAGAAAACAATGAATACATTGTTACATGTTTTTGAAGCCTATACAGAATTATATCGAGTGACAAAGGATGAAAAGATAGCGAATAAATTATACTTTATAATGGATGTTTTTGAGAAAAAAGTATTCAATGAGAAATTACGTAGACAGGAAGTGTTCTTTGATAAGAATATGAATAGTTTGATTGACTTACATTCATACGGTCATGACATAGAAACAGCTTGGTTAATTGATAGAGGTTGTGAGGTACTTAAAGATGTCGAGTTAACAAAGAAAATGCACCGTATTACCAGCATTTTAGAAGACGAGATTTATAAGGTGGCATATGTGGAGCATTCGCTATTGAATGAATGTGAAAAAGGTAACGTTAATCGTATGAGGGTTTGGTGGGTACAAGCGGAAGCGCTTGTCGGTTTTCTAAATGCATATGAAAAATCAAAGGAAGAACGTTATAAGGAAGCTGCTAAGGATATCCTAGAATATATTAATACAAAGCTAGTTGATAAAAGAGAAGGCTCTGAATGGTACTGGCAATTAGACGATAACCATCAGCCAGATACAAATAAACCAATTGTAGAGCCATGGAAATGCCCATATCATAACGGAAGAATGTGCTTTGAAATCATAAGGAGGAATATTGATGTTACATAAGAATTATTACATAGAATTAAAAAAATATAATGCATTAATTAGCAAGAAGAATAAGGTGGCTGATTTCTATAACGGAATCTATGAGCGCTATGAAAACCCAGTACTAACAAGAGATCACATTCCACTAACTTGGAAATATGATTTGAATGTAGAGACAAATCCATACTTTATGGAACGTCTAGGGGTGAATGCTGTTATGAATTCTGGTGCAATTGAACTGAATGGAAAATTCTATTTGGTTGCTAGAATTGAAGGTAATGATCGTAAATCATTCTTTGGCGTTGCAGAGAGTGACAATGGTGTAGACGGTTTCGAATTCTTAGATTATCCAGTAGAACTGCCGGATACCTGTAAAGAGGAAACTAATGTTTATGATATGAGATTAACAAAGCATGAAGACGGATATATCTACGGTACTTTCTGTTCAGAAAGCAAAGATACAAGTGTTAATGATTTATCAGCAGCAGTTGCAGCGGCTGGTATTGTAAGAACAAAAGATTTAAAAACTTGGGAACGACTTGATAATTTGAAAACATTACATTCTCCACAACAAAGAAATGTTGTGTTGCATCCAGAGTTTGTGGATGGAAAGTATGCCTTCTACACAAGACCAATGGATGATTTTATTGACACTGGATCAGGTGGCGGTATTGGGTTTGGTCTATGTGAAGATATCGAGCATGCAGTAATTGAAGAAGAAATAATTACAAGTTGTAGAAAGTACCATACAATAACGGAAGTAAAGAATGGAGCTGGTGCTGTTCCGATTAAAACGGAAAAAGGTTTTATCCACATTGCTCATGGTGTACGTAATACAGCCGCAGGACTTCGTTATGTTATCTATGCGTTCGCTACAGATCTTAAGGAGCCATGGAAAGTTATTGCAGAGCCATCAGGATTTTTGATTGCACCACTAGCAGAAGAAAGAGTTGGAGATGTATCTAACGTTGTGTTTACGAATGGAGCAATTGCAAGAGATAATGGTGATGTATACATTTACTATGCATCTTCAGACACAAGATTGCATGTAGCAACAACTACAATTGATAAATTAATTGACTATGTATTCAATACACCAACTGATCCATTACGTTCACCGGACTGTGTACAACAAAGATGCGACTTGATAAGAAAGAATCTTGAATATCTAAAAGAAGAAAAGTAAAAAACTGACGAGGTGGTAAAACATAGAATTTAATATAGTTGAGGTTTGATAAAAATTATGGAGATGCTAGGAAATGTAATATTACCAAATACAAAAGAGCTTCAATATTGTGGACGCATTGACTTAACAAATGAATTAGAGCCAATGTTTATATATTGCTGTAGTTTTGTAACCTTCAGATTCACAGGTAGGTCAATACGTGCCATAATAAGCAACATTCATTGCTATTATAATAACTATATAGGTTATATAATTGATGGTAAGCAAGGAAGTATAAGGCTATCAAATGAGCAAGAAAAAGAATGTTTACTACTAGAAGAGAATCTTGAAGATAGAGAACATGAGATTATTCTGTTTAAACGTATGGATGCTTGCCACTATTTTAAATTGTTTGGATTTGTTCTAGATGAAGAGGCGGTCGCCACGTCAGCACCTTCATTACCAACTAGACGTATAGAAGTATATGGTGATTCTGTTTCTGCAGGTGAAGTATCAGAAGCGGTAGATTATGTAGGTAAGTTAGATCCACAGCATAATGGTGAATATTCTAATTCATGGTATTCCTACGTATGGATAACAGCGAGAAAGTTAGGTGCTCAGATTCATAATATTTCACAGGGGGGAATATCGCTTATTGATGGTACTGGCTGGTTTGATGCACCACATTATTATGGAATGGAACATACTTGGGATAAACTTAGGTATCAACCAGAATTAGCACCAAGAACTCCATGGGATTTCACGAGATATGTGCCGCATGTAGTGGTGGTTGCAATTGGTCAGAATGATAGTAATCCGATGAATTATATGAAAGAGAATTATCAAGGAGAAAAGTCAAATCTATGGAGAATGCGTTATTCAAATTGGATTAAGAAAATCCGTGAGACTTATCCATATGCGTTGATTATACTTTCAACAACTATATTAAACCACCATGCTAACTGGGATAGAGCGATTGATGAGGTGTGTAGAGAACTCGGTGACAAGAAAATCGTACATTTTCTATATGATAAGAATGGATATGGTACACCCGGGCATATACGAATTTCAGAAGCAGAGGAGATGGCGAATGAATTAAGTGAATTTATTCAATCTTTTGGGGAGGATATTTGGGATGTCACTGACAATTAGGAGGATGAGATGAGTTATTTAGAGAAATACAAAGAATGGTGTGAAAATCCATATTTTGATACCGATACGAGAAATGAACTACTTGCATTAAAAGATAATGAAGAAGAGATTAAGGATCGTTTCTACCTTGATCTAGCTTTTGGAACAGGTGGACTGCGTGGTGTACTTGGTAATGGCACAAATCGAATGAATATCTATACAGTAAGAAAAGCAACACAAGGCTTAGCAAATTATATTTGTAAAAGAGCAGAGCAACATAAAGGTGTAGCAATAGCATATGATTCACGTTTGATGTCAAGAGAATTTGCTGAAGAAACAGCATTGTGTTTTGCTGCTAATGATATTAAAGCCTATGTATTCCCGTCACTACGTCCAACGCCAGAGCTTTCTTTTGCTGTTCGTAGATTAGGGTGTGTCGCTGGAGTAGTAATTACAGCTAGCCATAACCCATCTAATTACAATGGATATAAGGTGTATTGGGAGGATGGTGCACAGATAACCGCTCCTCTTGATGTTGAGATAATTTCTGAAGCGAATGCAATCACTGACTATGCAGTAGTTAAAACTATAGCAAAGGAAGAAGCAGTGACTAAGGGGCTATACGAAGTTATTGGAAGTGATATTGATGATGAATATATTGCTGAGATGAAGAAGTTAGTATTAAATCCAGAGCAACTTCGTGAATATGCGAAGCAAATAAAAGTTGTCTATACACCGTTGCATGGAACAGGACTTGTTCCTGTTACTAGAATCTTGAAGGAAATCGGTTTTGAACAAGTTTATGTCGTACCAGAACAAGAACAACCAGATGGAAGATTCCCGACAGTTAGTTATCCGAATCCGGAAGATTCGAAGGCTTTTTTGATGGCTATCCAATTAGCAAAGAAGGTGGATGCGGATATTATTCTGGCAACAGACCCTGATGCTGATCGCCTTGGTATCTATGCAAAGAATACACAGACAGGAGAATTCGTGCCATTTACAGGGAACATGTCTGGAATGATAATCTGCGAGTATATATTATCGCAACGAAAAAAACTAAACATGATACCTGAGGACGGCGCGCTTGTTACAACGATTGTGTCAAGCAATATGGCATTAGCAGTGGCGAAGGAATACGGTTTAACTTGTATTGAAACTTTAACTGGATTCAAGTATATTGGTGAGCAGATTAAACTTTTTGAACAACAAAAATCATATCAATATTTGTTTGGGTTTGAAGAAAGTTACGGTTGTTTAATTGGAACTTATGCAAGAGATAAAGATGCAGTCTCAGCTGTAATGGCTCTTTGTGAAGCAGCAGCCTATTACAAAGCACATAATCTTACATTGTGGGATCAAATGTTACGTATCTATGATAAATATGGTTACTACATGGAAGATTTACATACAATTACACTCTGTGGCCAAGATGGTGCAGAAAGAATTAATCGTATTATGGATCGCTTTCGTACAGAGAATGTTTTATCAATAGCAGATATAAAAGTAAAAGCACTTCGTGATTACGAGAATGACTTAGTTATTAACTATGAGACATTAGAAAAGACGGCAACAGGATTACCAAAATCCAACGTATTGTATTTTGATTTAGTTGATGATGTATGGTGTTGCGTTAGACCATCCGGAACTGAGCCAAAGATTAAATTCTATATGGGAGTAAAAGCGACTTCTTTAGAAGAGGGAAGAGTACAACTTGAGAAGTTAAAACAAGCAATGAGTAGATTTGCAGATGAAACAAAATAAATAGAAAAGGTCGAGGTGCCAATTTGATTGGGACCTCGACCTTTTTTATGTTTTAGTTTACTTGCGAGTATTCTTTTTGTGTTTGTGGCTATTTATATATTGTTATATAAATTTAATTAGGAAAATGAGTGAATTATTCGTATTCGACTACGTCTAACCATTTCATTAACAATTCTCTTTCTTCTGGTTTGTTTTTGGTTAATTGTGCAGCTGCAACAATTGGTAACCAAGTAAGTACGTAACGCTTCTCTGTTTGACTCTTCTTACAGAAAAGTTCTAGATATAAGTCTGCAGCTTTCGGATTATCCAATGAGAGTAGAAGATAAGTTCTTGCAGTATCAGCACTGGCATTTCCCTGTGAAGCATGCACCCAATCAAGAACATATAATTTATCATTAGATACAATGATGTTCTTAGGGTTGAAATCACCATGGCATACCTTAGTATGTTTCGGCATTCCGTCTAACCTGGTTAACAAATCATATTTCTTAATGTTGTCAATGCAGTCTAGACTATTGATTTGGCGAACCATCTTATCCTTGAGTTTATTAAGTTGTGGTGAGCGTTTAGAATGAATCTCTAATTGCAAGTCCACCATCTGCTCAATATAGAATTGCAATTTGTCAGGATTATCTTTCATTAATTGGTCTAGAATTGTACCTTCAATGAAATTCATGCTAATAGCCCATTGCCCATCGATGATGGAAACCTCGCTAATGCTTGGGACAGCTAATCCTGTTTCTTCGATTCGTGAGGTGTTTAACGCTTCATTCAATACTTCTGTTTTAGGAAAATCTTTATTAAATACTTTTATTGCAATGTCTCCGTCTCGGTAAACGCTTGCATTTGTACCTTTAGATATTAAATTCTCTAACTTCATATGAATCGCTCCTCTCGCTACGGTCTTACCTGTTAAGTTTACCATTATGTAACATGTTAGTAATCTTTTGGGTTGATTATATTATACTACATTTTGCTCAAAAAGTATAGTGTATTGGAATATAAATTATAAATATTAAATAAAAAGTGTAAACAAAATATAATATAATGCGAACAATCTATCATAATGCTCAAAAAAAACATAAATAAAAAGCAAAATAATACAACATGCTAAAATTTAATAAATAAAGTCGAGAAAAAGCTAGAAATTAATGATGATATATGATAAAATACATACAAAACATAAGAGCATATTTTGATTAAGGTGTACAAATATTACAAAATTCGTGTTTGGAGGGAAATACCTAGACGAATATTAGCGCATATTGGGTTATCAAGGGATGGTGGATAATTTAGATGGTTTAAAAAAAGAAATTGAAAAAACAATAGGGTCAATTTAAGTTAATCTAACATATGCTAATGATGTTAGGACTAATTTCGTGCAAGTTATATATTATACGATTCAATCAATTGCCTTGCCAATGATACACGGAGATAGTTAGTGTAATACATAAATTATGTGGCAAATTAGATGCGAGTAATTGACTACCGTGCTATAATAGAAGAATGATATTATAGAGGGCGGAGGATATTATGAAGAAAAAATTATTATCATTATTAGTAGTAAGTATATTAAGTATGACTACATTATTAGGTTGTCAGAATAAGAAGACAACGATTGAAGATACTACGACAATTAAAGTTGCAGCGTTAAAGGGTCCAACTGCCATGGGAATGGTTAAGATGATGGATGATGCTAAGACAACTAAAAGTTATGAATTCAAAATAAAAGCGGCGATAGATGAAATTACACCTTTATTAGTAAAAGGAGATGTTGACATAGCTGCTGTTCCTGCCAATCTTGCTTCAGTATTGTATAATAACACGGAAGGTAAAGTGAAAGTATTAGCGATAAATACACTAGGTGTTTTGTATATAGTTGAAAATGGCGAATCTATTCAAAGTATTTCTGATTTAAAAGGAAAAACAATCTATACCAGTGGGAAGGGTGCTACACCAGAATATACCCTTAACTATATCTTAAAAGAGAATGGGATAGATCCTGAGAAAGATGTTACTATCGAATATAAATCAGAACATGCGGAATGTGTAGCTATCTTGGCTAGTGAAGAGAATGCCATCGCTATGTTGCCACAACCGTTCGTTACCACTGCTCAGACGAAGAATGATAAGATTCGTATCGCACTTGATATGAATAATGAGTGGGATAAATTACAGCAAAAGGAAGATAAGAGTGCGTTAGTAACAGGTGCAATTGTTGTTAGAACGCAATTCTTAGAGGAGCATACAGAGCTTGTTAACAAGTTCTTAGATGCTTACAAAGATTCGGTTGAATATGTGAATTCTAATATAGAAGAAGCTGCGGATATGATAGAAGAACAAGACATCATTTCAGCAGCAGTTGCAAAGATTGCATTACCATACTGTAATATTGTCTTTATCGAAGGAGAAGAGATGGAGGCAAAATTAAGTGGATATTATTCTATTTTATTCGAACAGAACAAGAAATCAGTTGGAGGAACATTACCAGATGATACGTTCTACTATAAGAGATAATTATAATAAGAAAGATAATTGGAATAGGAGAGTTAATCGGAATAATAAAGATAGGGATATTAATAAAAAATCAATTAAATTATGGGCTATTATAGCTTGGTTGCTTATCTGGGAGATAGCAAGTAGGCTACTTAATCAGGGGATACTATTAGTATCTCCTATTTTAACTGCAAAGAGATTGCTTGAACTAGCAAGACATTGGCAATTCTTTCAGACAATTCTATATTCCATGTCACAAATAATACTAGGTTTTTTGTATGTGACTATAGTAGGTATAATTCTTGCTATATGGGGGAATTGGAGCCGAAGACTAGAAGAGTTCTTACAACCCTTGTTTGGGGTAATGAAGGCAATTCCAGTGGCATCCTTTATTATCCTTTGCTTAGTATTTCTATCTTCTAGAAGACTGTCAATCTTTATTGTGTTTCTTATGGTATTACCGATTATGTATACGAATGTTCTGCAAGGAATACAAAGTGTAGACAAAAATCTGATAGAGATGGCACAGGTTTTTGAAGTGCCTTTAGCTAGAAGAATTAGGTATCTGTATGTACCAGCAGTTTGGCCATTCTTCTATACCGCATGTAAGGTGGGAATTGGATTTAGTTTTAAATCTGGAATAGCTGCCGAAGTTATAGGAATTCCAGATGGCACAATTGGTGAAAAACTATATGAATCAAAGATATACTTAGATACACCAGATTTATTTGCGTGGACAATTGTAATTGTTATAATTAGTATTCTGTTTGAGAAGATTTTCATATATGTATTGGAAAAGGGTTATCGAATGTTATCAAAGCAGGCAAAGAAAAGGTAAGGTTGAAAGTATGCAGATTGATGTTAAGAATATATATAAATCGTTTGGAAATCAAGTTGTTTTAAACGATTTGTCATGTAGTTTTTCCTCTGGATTAATTCATTGTGTAATGGGAGAATCGGGAAAGGGGAAGACAACGTTACTTCGTATATTAATGGGGCTAGAGAAAGCAGATTGCGGACAAGTTATAGGACTTAATAATAGAAGAATAAGAGCAGTTTTTCAAGAGGATCGTCTATTAGAAGAGAACACGGTAGTGGACAATATACTATTTGTTATGCCCCATAGTGGCGAGAAAGAACGTGATGTGGTACGAATTGCATGTGAAGAGGTAGGTCTTGAAGGTAGTGAGAATAAGCTGGTTAAGGAATTGAGTGGGGGAATGAAGCGTAGAGTAGCAATATTACGTGCGTTACTTAGTGATTTTGATATACTTTTACTTGATGAGCCACTAAAAGGACTTGATGCAGAGAATAAACATAGAGTAGTTCAGTTTATGAAGTCGGTTATCAATCAAAAAGATAAAGAACACATTGTTATTATGGTTACTCATGATAAGGAAGATGTGGAGTTAATGGAAGGCAGTGTCTGTTTACTATAGACACTGCCTTGCTGCATGTGTTGTTCACACATAGAAGTACTTAGGTGTGTAACGTGTTTTGTGTCATAGTGCGTTAGGTAAGAAGTTAGAGAAGTATGGTTGGAGTTTTGCGGTAACGATATTAATCATTTCCAACGTCTAGTCCACTGTGGTAAGAGCGATTTCCAATCGCTTCTATAAGTCGATCTAACCTGGTATAATCCATTATCCCATTGGCTCTACTGCAAAGGTAGGTGTTAATATGGGATAGAATATTTTGATAAAAGATGGCCGCATTATTGTAGAGGTCATAGAATGAATCAGTTGATTCAGAGCTTGTGTCCCAAGGGTTTTTCCAAGCAGAGTTGGCTACATTAAAAGCATCCATATTATCTATAAGGGTATCATTTAGAATAAGAGATGAAACTATATGTCTCTGCCTTAGAAAGTTTTCGATTGTGCGTATATTCCGCTGTTTTCTTCCTTTTTTGTCGTGTAAGAATATTGTTTCTATCTTCATGGAATTAATTGCATTTTTGATCTTAGAAGGACTAGTTATTCTAGAATCTCTTCGTGTACCTCGTAGAAATGAGTGGAAAGTCTTATTAATGCTGGCACTCATTAAGTTTGTAATGATTGATTTTTCTTTACTGGTTAAAGATATTGTTTTTGAAGGATAGAACTTAGAAGGGGGGAGTCCCTTTCGTTCTAGTAATAGTTGTTTATCAATTAATGCTTCTAATGTACCATGAATGCTAAAAGAAGTGATATTGGAACCTTCAATGTCAGGTGAATAGCCTGTTCTATAATATATATAAGGGTGTACATGGGCATCTAATGAATAGTGAGCAAGTAAACCACATAAGTAAGCAAGACCACAATCAAATTCTTCACCTGATAATGTGAGTAGCTTATCTAAGTAATTTTGAAAGAACTGAGATACTTTATGTTCGTGCATATGGTTACCAACATTATATTCTGAAGGCCCTAAGATAAGGGATAGATCAAAAAAGAAGATGTCGGGACCTTGCAGACCAAGTTTGTAAGCATTTTGATATTGATATAAGATGGATTTAATTGCTTTGGTTGAAAGGGTCTGGTACATATCAACCCCATATAGATAATGTGATATAAAAGCTGGCATTGTATCTCCTTGTGTATGTTAATTGGTACTTAAATCGAATGGATAAAGTATAGTATAGCAGAATAATTAGAAAATGATACTTAGGTATATTTTTTTTAGAAAGAATTAATAGATATATTAGTTTGTTGTTTCTTGTATATCTCTGTGTTACTATATATTAGCATGCGGATCATTACCGATATATCTAAGAACGAAAAAAGTCAATTAGTAAAATAGGTGGTAGATTTTATTGAATATCCTAGTTATAATATAGTGCGGACACAGAGATTTTGGAAATATATATTGATGAAGATCAAGATTTTGGTAAAGGTTAGGGTGACGGGATGGAGGATAAGGAAGGCTTAGATGCTGCCGCGTTGGCAGGAAGGATTTTGTTACAGAATGGTGCAGAGATATTTCGTGTAGAGGAGACAATAGAGCGAATTGCCAAAGCTTATGGAATGGAAGGAAATAGCTCCTTCGTACTCAGTAGCGGAATATTCATAACGGAGGAAAAGGATGACAAGCATTTCTATGCTAATGTAAAACATATTCCTCTAAGCAAGGCTCATCTAGATAAAGTAGCGGCAGTGAATCAGTTGTCTAGAGAAATTGAAACTGGAAAATATACACCGGCAGAAGCCATTGAAGTTCTACATAATATTCAAAATATGCCTGAGAAATCTAAGACAGCGCAGATTATTGCATCAGGTGTTGGTAGTGCTTGTTTCGGATATCTCTTTGGGGGTTCTATATTTGATAGTTTTGCTGCATTTTTGGTAGGAAGTTTGTTGTGGGTGTTTCTTGGTATTATGTCAAAGAGGAAGAAACGAACAACAAAGATTATGTTAAATATAGGCGGTGGCCTGTTTTTAACAACGTTATCAATTCTTGTATACCGACTGGGAATTGGGGATAACCTAAATCATATTATAATTGGCTCTATTATTCCACTAGTACCAGGGGTAGCATTTACCAATGCTATTCGAGATATTGCCAATGAAGATTATATTAGTGGTATTGTTCGATTAGTGGACGCATTATTAATAGCGTTCTGTGTTGCTTTAGGTGTTGGCATTGTAATGACTATTTATCAAAGAATTCCAGTATAAAACACATTACAATCCTAAGACAGATTTTTGGAAAGGAGCAAATTATACTATGATTGGACAATTTATAGCTGCTATGATTGGAACAATTGCATTCTCCCTCCTGTTTAGTGTTCCTAAGAGATATTATCCATGGTGTGGATTGGTAGGAGGGATAGGTTGGCTTTGTTATTTGATTTTTTCAAGATATATTGGAATTACAATGGCGTGTTTTATTGCTACATGCGTGGTTGTTTATCTAAGTAGGTATTTAGCTAATAGAATGAGATGTCCAGTAACGATATTTTTAATACCTGGAATATTTTCTTTGGTACCAGGTGCAGGTATCTATTGGACAGCATACTATACTATTATGGAACAGTATAGTCTTGCATCTGCGAAAGGATTTGAGTCATTCAAGATGGGGATTGCAATTGTTCTTGGAATTACATTTGTATTCGAAATACCACAGGAATTTTTTAAAAGAAAGACTAAAAAGAAAGCTCGATTAGAATAAAAGAGATTAAATAAAGTTTAGATATCAATGATGGGAGGTTTTACAATGGAGGTTGGAATGACTAGAGAGGAAGCATACCGACTGCTTGAGAATAATGTTATTGATACGATTCATGAATGGCAAGTGAAATTAGGCTATACAGAGGAAATGATTCGAATCTATTATAATAGAGATTCGTTAGAGCATCTAGTGAAGTTGCAATTACCTACCGTTAAAGAAGCAAAAGAGTTTCTTATAACATGGCGTGAAAGTGTCAAGAATCATCTGGGTGAAGTGCATCTAAGTAATAAGGGTGAAAGATTTTGTATTGGTATTCCTGCAGAAGGAACGAAGTATGTTCATGAACAGAAGAAAGGGAGTACTTTTTTAAGAGATTTAATGGAAGTTCTAAAAGAACCGTCATGTACAATAGAGCAAATCCTTGAAGTATTCAAGAAGCAATCACCAAATGTTATCTGTGAGAAAGTAACAGGTGAAGAATTTGATTATGTAATCTACTATGATGATGATGTGGACTCTTTTCGATACTGTTTTAGTTTAGGAGAGATGGGGGCGTTTTATCATAGATTTTTGGAGTATGATTATCAAACTATACGTTAGAATGTTACTTCGTTAAGAGAAGGGGTCTGATTCTGTTACACTTGTGAGTAGATATCGGGGCCCCTTTGATATATCTTAAAATAAGAGGGATACTAAGGAGGAGTTAATATGTTTTTTTCAAAAAAGACAACGTCTTGTGATGAGATGGAATGTGTATTAGGCTATGTAAATGAAGCATTATCGGGAAAAGAGGTGACATTACCAAAGAGTAGTCACCCGGTACATAAAAAGGTAGTTTCGCAGTTTGATCAATTATTAGCCAATGAAAAGAGAATGTCACAGGCAGCGAAGGGGATACTTGAAGTAGCTGTATCAATAAGTAGTTTTGATGTAGGAATGACACATATATCAAATCAGTTAATGGACTTTGCCAAAGATCTTGAAATTCTTAGCGAAGCAAATCTTGCAATTGTGGAAGAAACTACTGCAACAATGAACCAGGTTACTGAAACAATAGACCATACAGCTGTGACTCTTGAGAATCTAACGAATGATTCGAAGAATCTATCAATTAAGAATAGCGAGAGTAAAGAACTTCTTGTCCAAGTAGAATCCTTGAAGGAAGAAGTAGTTGCAGATACACAAGAGATGAATGGAAAGATTGAACAACTAGTTGAATTAACGGTTAAAGTCGGTAAAATTGTTGATAGTGTACAGGGTATCGCTAATCAGACAAACCTTCTTGCCCTTAATGCTGCGATCGAGGCAGCAAGAGCTGGAGAGCATGGTAAGGGTTTTGCTGTTGTTGCAGATGAAGTTCGTAATCTTGCTGATAATACGAAAGAGAACTTGGAAGGTATGAGAGGTTTCGTAACTAGCATACATACAGCGGCGGAAGAAGGGAAAGCTAGTATGGAGCGAGCATTGAATTCAACAAGCCAGATGAGTGAAAAGATTGATGCTGTATCACAAACAATAGGAGGTAACATTCTGGTATTAGAGGATGTTATAGAAAACGTAGATATTGTACACACTTCTATGCAAGGTATTAAAGTCGCAGCAGGTGAAATTAATATGGCTATGGAAAGTTCAAGCGAAGATGCGCAACAATTGAGAGAGATGACTAAGATCATTTATCAAGATGCAGTGGAGAGTGTCTCTTATGCAAAGGGGATAGCAAATATAGATGATAATTTAACTGGAATTATTACTTCATTGTACGAAGGATTACATTCAGGAAAACATGCAGTAACGAATGATGAGATTAAGGCGGCCATAGAAAAGGCGGCGAAGGCACATAAAGATTGGCTTATTAATATGAAGAAGATCGTTGATGATATGAAAGTCTTACCGATTCAAACAAACTCTAACAAATGTGCGTTCGGTCACTTCTATCATGCAATTCAAATCAATCATCCATCAATCATTGATGATTGGAGGGAAGTGGACAAGCTTCATAAAGAATTCCACACAATGGGAGATGCAATTTTGGTTTCTGTCAAAGCCAATGATGAGTATAAGGCAAAACAACAATATGAGCAAACAATTGCAGTGTCAAAGAAATTATTAGCGTTTTTAGAAAAGATTGAAGCAACGATAGATTCATTGACAGTAAAGCAGATAAGAATATTCGAATAGAAAGTTGAGAAGTATGGAAAGTATAGTAAATAAGATCAAATTCACATGTCCAAAATGTAAATCTGAACATATGGTAACTTGTTACGAGCAATTAGGCCCTAATCAGAAAGAGGAAGTAATTAATTCCTCTTTCTTACAATGGGACTGCGAAAGCTGTGGCCATAAAGTTAAATTAGTGTATCCAACGAATTACTGTAATGAAGAGAAGAAATTCGTGATATTTCTACGTCCAAATGCTAGTGATGAAAGCTGTATCTCGGAAGATGAGAAGGAGATGTTCAAAGGATTCACGATGAGATTGTGCAAAACAGCAGACACATTTGTAGAAAAAGTACGTGTATTAGAAGCTGAACTTAATGACCGAGCAATCGAATTACTTAAATTAATAACATTTGCCAAGATACATGTAGGGAATGATACGATACAGGACATTTATTTTTATCGTAAAAGTGAAAGTGGAAGTTTGGAATTCACATTAATGTACAAAGAAGATATTGATGGAATTGACATTGATCAAGCCATGTATCAGAACGTATTAAACATTGTGACAGATGAACTACTGCCACTTGGAGATGATGTGTATTGTATTGATTTGAATTGGGCAGGAGCTCAGGTTGTGTAAGTCTCCTAGCTTATGAAAGGAGTATTATAATAATTATGAGAGAAGTTAAATTCAAGATGGAGAGAGAGAATCTTGTAAAAGCTGGTGATAAAGTTGAAATCTTAGAGAAAAAGTCATTTCACTATTATTATATTATAGAGCCAGCAGTTGCTATGTCAGGCTGTATCGGACCAGGAGAACGAATCAAATCGAAATTTGGAATAGTAAAAGAAATAGAAAAAACAGACAGAGGATACTATGTTATTGTAGAATTCGATGAATAGGTTCGTACATTTTTTGTGACTCTACCTAGAAGTATTTGACATGTGGGTATCAGTTATACTATTATAGTATTAAGTTTATGTAAGTACTTACATTTTAGAGAAGGTAGAGGAATAGAGAGTATGGAGAGTATGGATAAAATTTTGCAAGATAACATAATTAAGTATATTGATGAGTTACTTGAGAAGAGTACACCTGATAAACCAATCTGGAATATCGAGAAGATTCTTGAAGGAAAGCCTGTTGATTGGAACTATATAGATGGCTGTATGATCAAAGCAATTCTAGAAATGTATGCAATCACAGGCAATAAGAAATATTTTGAGTTCGCAGATGAATTCATTGACTATCGAGTAAGAGAAGATGGAAGTATTGATGGATACTCTGTTGAAGAACTTAACATTGATAATGTTAATGCGGGGAAGACATTATTTGAACTATATGATCTAACTGGTAAAGAAAAATACAGAAAAGCAATTGACTTGGTTTATAGTCAGATTGAAAAGATGCCTCGTACTAATGAAGGTAACTTCTGGCATAAGAATATCTATCCAAACCAAGTCTGGTTAGATGGTTTATACATGGGTCAGCCATTTTATATGGAATATGAAACTAGATTTAATGATAAGAAGAATTATGTTGATATCTATAATCAGTTCTTTAAAGTGGTTAAGAACATGCGTGATGAAAGAACCGGTTTGTACTTCCACGCTTATGATTCTTCTAGAGAGATGTTTTGGTGTGATAAGGTAACCGGATTATCTTCAAATTACTGGTTACGTGCACTTGGCTGGTATGCTATGGCCTTACTTGATACACTGGATAAAGCAGATCCATCTGTAAGTGAACCATATGAGAAGATGAAAAAGATCTTCGTGGATTTAATAGATTCCATGTTACGTTACCAAGATGAAAGTGGTATGTGGTATCAAGTTGTTAATCTTGGTGGTATGGAACGCAACTACCTTGAAACCAGTGGCAGTTCTATTATGGCATATGCCTTATTAAAGGGTGTAAGATTAGGCTTCCTACCAGAATCCTATGTCGTTTATGGTAAAAAAGCATTCAATGGTGTATGTGAAAAGTACCTTAATATTGAAGAAGGAAATATGCACCTAGGTGGTATCTGCTTAGTGGCAGGTTTAGGTGGAGCAGGAAATCGTCCAGGTACATTTGATTATTATATGTCTGAACCAATCGTTAAAGATGATGCGAAAGGTGTAGGACCATTCTTACTTGCCTATACGGAGATGTTACGTTTAGAAAAATAAAGAGTAATACATAACTTTCTGTTGCAAAAAATTAACGGATTACAGGTTTGTAATCCGTTAATTTTGCGTCAGTAACTTGTTTGTTAATCTTCCCAAAGAGAATTCATCTTTTCTTGAATACGAATTCTTCTGGCATTCGTTTCTTCTTCGTTAATCGTGTAAGTGTTATTGATATATTGAATACAATCGCCTTCTTGCGCTTCCATTGGCAAGTGAAAACGAGGAATGGTAATAAAACTACCATTTTCTTGTTCACACACAGCAAAGGAACCTTCGAAACGATCTATAATAAATGTCATAACAAAACTCCTTTCTAAGAATAATGACGCAGTCTATTTAACTGGCTGGTTTACATACCTTGCATGGCTCATATCCTGCTTTCTTTGCTTTTGCGACAGTTGTTTTTGTTTTACTACTCTTAAGATAACGACATCCTGATTTATGATATTTGTTGCCTGAGTTTGTAATGTAAACCACATTGGATTTGCTACTAGTTGTATCATCTTTGCTTGATGTTGAAGTATTAACTTTACTAAGATCGGTTGCCTTAGCACTGAATGTGATTTTACTACCAGTACTTGTTGCTACAATCGTTCCGCTTTCATCAGTACGATATGTTTTTACTTTGTTTTTCTTCAATAAGCTAAGTGCCACGTCACTTGGGTGACCATAAGAGTTATCACCAACACTGATTACGGCATAAGTAGGGGTAACCGCTTTTAATAAACCAGCAGTAGTACTTGTTTTACTTCCATGATGGCCGCATAGCAGAACATCAGAATCAAGTGTTTGCTTGTTCGCTAGAATATCTGCAATGGCTTCGGATTCGCAATCTCCTATGAAGAGAAAACTATTCTTACTATTTACCAATCGGAGGCTGATGGAATAATTATTTAGGTTCGAGCCATAATTCATAGAATTAGGTGCTAAGATTGTGAATTTAGCTTTACCGAGGGAATAGGAATCACCAACAACAGGTTTTGTTATCTTAAGCTTCTTCTTAGCAATGGTATCTAGTAAATTTTCAAATACTTTTGTATTATTAGTTTTTGATGACATAATAATTTTGCCAATGGAGAATGTGTTAACAACCTCAGAAGCAGCACCGATATGGTCCGCATGAGGATGAGTTAATACCAGATAATCTAGTTTTTTAACTTTTTTCTTTTTTAGATAATTAACAACGGTAGCTTTATCATCCACATCTCCTGCATCAATTAACATGTAATGACCATCGGATTCGATTAGTATGGAATCTGACTCTCCTGTGTCGATGTAATGTACTTTCATTGGTTTAGAAGTACTAGCAGCATCTGTATTACAAGTTTTGATTGCAAAACCTCCGATTAAGAAAACTAGTAACACAGTTAATCCTAAGTATATACGTTTTTGTTTACTCATGTGTATACTCCTTTTATTCTTTTGTAATATAGTATTATCACTATCTATAATAAAATGATATCATATAATACCTTTCAATAAAAGAGGACATTAGTACATATGTTAATCACTGGTTAGTATGTGTCAAAAAGGGTAATTGATTATTTGAAAGAGAAACTTGAACTTTCAAATTTTGATGATATATAATTGATAGATGAGATCTTAGCATCTGTTTAAAAGAATTGAGAGGCAAAAGGTCTTAAAGTTAATCATGAATTTAAGTCCTAAAGGGAAGGAGAAACCTATGAAATCATATGTGTTAATCACAGGAGCGTCAAGTGGAATTGGATATGAATTCGCAAAGCGTTTTGTAGTGGAAGGATATAAAGTTATTCTGGTGTCTTCTAATGATGAAAAGCTAAGTCGTGTATGTTCTGAACTAAAAGATTATTTGATTAGTGCCGACATTGAAACTAATAGCGATAAATTTTGTAATGAGGAATCTGAGAAAATCATTAAGATAGTACAAGACCTTAGTAAAAGTGGCGCAGCAGAAGAACTGTATCAGAAGGTACAAGCTTTGAATATAGAAGTTGGTATTCTTATTAATAATGCAGGTGTTGGTTATGCAGGTGAATTTATTCTTAGTGAACGAAAGCAGCAAGAAGAGATTATGATGATTAATATGAATAATCTTGTTTTGTTAACCCACTGTTTCGCGAATGATATGGTTAAAAGTAGATCAGGAAAAATCCTGAATGTTGCATCTAATGGAGCGTTCCAACCAGGACCTTATATAGGAACTTATTATGCAAGTAAGTCTTTTGTTTTGAATTTTTCAAAAGCATTGAGAACAGAACTTAAGAGCTATGGAGTTTCAGTTAGTACATTGTGTCCAGGGGCAACGGTTTCCGATTTTGCAAGGCGTGCAGGAAAGCAACAGTTAAAACTTTCTATGTCAGCAAAGAAAGTTGCAGACTCCGGCTATCATGGTCTGATGAAGGGGAAGAATGTTATACTACCTGGAATTCATAATAAAGCAGCGCTTATAGTTCCTAAAAGAATCCGTTCATTGATGATTGCTAGAATGTATGGCAGTAATTAATTATGTAACAACACTATAGTGAATTGAATATTTGATTGAGTGAAATACGCAGTGAGAAAGATTTTAGGACAAATCATAAAAAGTTACTTGACAAAGTTTCTCATTTAGAGTATTATAAATATATCAGTAATGATTACTATTATTGTTTTAAGAAATAAATAATTTAATATAAATGAATAAAAAGGAGAAAATAATTATGAAAAAATATGTATGTCAAATCTGTGGTTATGTTCATGAAGGAGATTCAGCACCAGAAAAATGTCCAATCTGTGGAGCAGGAGCTGATAAGTTTACAGAGCAAGCAGGTGAAATGACTTGGGCTGCTGAACACGTTGTAGGAGTTGCTCAAGGTGTTAGCGAAGATATCATCAAAGACTTAAGAGATAACTTCACTGGTGAATGCACTGAAGTTGGTATGTATCTTGCAATGGCTCGTGTAGCTCATAGAGAAGGATATCCTGAAATTGGTTTATATTATGAAAAAGCTGCTTACGAAGAAGCAGATCATGCTTCAAGATTCGCTGAATTATTAGGTGAAGTTGTAACTGATAGCACTAAGAAGAACCTTGAATTAAGAGTAGCTGCTGAAAATGGTGCTACTGCAGGTAAATTCGATCTTGCAAAACGTGCTAAAGAAGCTAATTTAGACGCTATTCATGATACAGTTCATGAAATGGCTAGAGATGAAGCTAGACATGGTAAAGCTTTCCAAGGTTTACTTGAAAGATACTTTGGTAAATAAGAATTACGGTAAAATAAGATATTACAGAGGAATGAGTACAGTGGTGCTTGTTCCTCTTTTTTTTATCGCCGGTAAAGTTCTTCTTCAAAGCTCTCTCAGTTGGAAAAATTGAAGCAATCAATGTAATCCAGCCTATTCTTCCGTCTATTTCCTAACTGGAAGAAAATAACTCGCCTTTAGTTGACAAAGAGTATCGCTTAATTTATCATATATGTATAAATATGTATATTTTTTAGTATTAGACAATAGACAGAATTCAATCATTACTAGATAAAATAATATAAGAAGTGGGTATTCGTATGAAAAAGGCGACGAAAAAGAAGAAGTATTCACAGATTGTATATTTATTTTGGATTTATGCAGGTGGAATAATCATTGTACTTGGTATATTCTTTGTAGTTATTGATGCAGTTTATCAGTCTAATATCTATATGGATGCGAAAAATCAAACTACAACATTTTGCACCTCTATACAAAGTGCGGTCGAGTCAGAGCTTAATAAAATGTCAAGTATAGCAATGAATGTTGTATATTCAGATAATATTCGGGATTCTTTGGGACAAAAGCAGATAGAAGGGGAACTTGGAAGTATCTCGAAGAAGAATGCTACTTTACCTATGTTGCAAATCTATGCAGCCTTGAACGCTGCGCAACAGAACACACAATCCGCTTCTCAAGTTAACGTCTATACTTTGAATCAAAAAAGTATTGGTACGGGATTAAGTGACTCTATGAGTGATGTACGACTTCTAGATAAGAGTTGGTATTCTTCGGCGTTATCTCTTAATGGGAAAAAATATTTTACGGCACCGGAGAAGATTGTATTTAATCAATTTACCAATAAGGTTATGGATGATCATATGTACATAACTTTAGTACGTTTATTAAATGATGGGACAGGTAAAAAAGTGGGTTTTGTAGAAGTGATTCAAGACTGTGAACGAATATTTGCATTAGCTAATCGATTAAAGAATCAAAATCCTTATACTTCGATCTATATATTCAATGATCGTGGAGAAACAGTTTATCCTTATGATGAAGCTAGTGGAAGTTATTCAATGAATTATAATATCATAAAAGATAATAATATGGAGCCATTGGTAAGCAAATGGGTTCGAACCGATTATTATATAAAGAGCCTAGCGACTTACCAGATGATTGATGGTTATAATTGGTCTATATTAGTATATGAAAATCGTCAATCGATATATTATCCATTACATAGATATAGAGTAGTATTCCTTATTGCTGGATTTATAACCATACTGGTGGTTATTATATTATGTTTTTTGTTATCGAGAAAGATTACAAGGCCATTGAGAAAGATTAAGGATGCTACTAGGCAGATTACAATTACCTCTGTTCTTGACGAAGAGAACGAACATATCAATGAAATTGATAGCAATATAATTGAGATTCATCAATTATGCGAGGCAATTCAAGGGATGTATGAACAATTAAAGGATTCTTCAAGGGAGGTACTCTTGTCTAGGTCTGAAGAGACAAAAGCAAAGTTAAGTGCAACACAATCAATAATTAATCCGCATTTTCTCTATAATTGCCTTACTCATATGAGTATAATGGCAGAGGAAGAGATGAATGATGAGATTATACAGCTATGTAACTCTTTATGTGATTTCTTCAGATATATATCATCAACGAAGGAGATGAAAGTACCCCTTAAAGAGGAACTAGTTTGCACTCAAAAGTACATTGAATGTATGAAGCTTCGTTTTGGAGAGGATCTTACGTGCATTTGTAATATTTCTGATTCTGTTAAAGAGGTCCAGATCCCAAAACTTATTCTACAACCAATAGTTGAGAATGCATTCAAGTATGGATTTAATAAAAAACCACCTTGGGTGTTAAAAATCTCAGCATATAAAAGGCGTAAGAATTGGAGAATCGAAGTTGAAGATAATGGAGGAATGCTTAGTGATGTCCAAAAGGAAGAGTTGTTAAAGGAATTCAGGGAGACTAAAAAGAATGCATTCTACAACATGGAAATTGGAGGGCTGGGTCTAAAGAATACGTATTTGCGTATGAAATTATTGTACGGAGAGAAAGCGATGTTTACAATTGAAAATCATTATCCAGGGCGTACGAAATTCATATTAGGCGGACCAATTGAGACTACGAAGGAGAAGAATGTCTTATAATGGGAAAGGCGGGGGAAGTTTAATGAATACGGAAATCACATATAAGTTTATTGTAATTGAAGATGAACCATTAATTAGGAAGAATATAATTAAGAAGATAGAAGGATTAGAGTTACCCCTAGTGTATGTAGGTGAAGCAAGTAATGGCGTAGATGGAATATTGCTTGCAGAAAGAGAAATACCTAATATCATAATAACAGATATTCGCATGCCTCAATGTGATGGTTTAGAAGTTATCAGATACATTAATCGAAAGTATCCAGATATAAAGATTATAATATTAAGTGGATATGATGAGTTTTCTTACGCAAAAGAGGCGATGCGACATAATGTACATAATTATATTCTAAAGCCTATACGAACAGAAGAGTTAAGAGAAACCTTAGTAGAAATCGTGAATTATTTTGATGCGAAATCGCAAAGAATTAGAACGTTGTCCCATAAGCAACATGATTTATCACAAGTAGAGATTTATACATTAATGGTTAATTATTTTAAGGAGAATTATATGCAAGATATTTCCTTGGGATCATTGGCGGATTCAATCGGATTTTCTCAAGAATATCTTGGTAAAGTGTTTAAGAAAATAGCATGCCAATCTCCTTCGAAATACCTAACGACGTTACGTATTAATCAGGCGAAACAGCTCTTAATTCAGTATAAAGACATGGAAGTAGGTAGAATTGGTGAATTGGTAGGATACAAAGATGCGTTTTATTTTAGCCGGGTATTTAAAACTCATACGAATATGACCCCAAGCGAATATAGAATAAGTAATAAATAAACCAATATTGGAACGATTTTCACAAAGTATAAAATGCAGAATAATGCATGTTTATTTTGGAAAATCGTTTTTTTATTAGCCTCTTAAACGATTTGATAAAACTACAAAATATAGTTATACAATTTGGAGAATAACAATGCAATGAGTTCAAAAAAGTACTAACTATATGTCTATAATGTCCATCAGGAGTAGCTAAAACCTTGATTATAAGGGAAATATACTAAAACGATTAAGAGAAAATAGCAATAAAAATATACAATTAATAGGTTGGGATTGTCTATTCTGCACAAAGGAATTTTTTGGTATACTTTAATTAGTAAATAACTACTGCACGTAATATGGGGATTGCAGAAAGTGATTACTAAAAATATAAAAGGAGAAGATGATATGAAAAGAAAATTACTTAGCGTATTGTTATGTGCAACATTAGTCGCTTCAATGGCAGTGGGGTGTGGAAAGAAAGATAATTCTACAACTAACAATGATAAGAATAGTACTGAAACTGTTACTGATGTTACGAAAAATGACACAGAAGCAACAGATGACAGTACTACGACTGACACAGAAACAACTGATCCTACAGGCAGTGGTTTAGCTTACAAAGGAACTATTAATATTATGCATTTCTCTACTTCCGAAGAAGCTGAGGGAAATGGTGGATCTGATGGCTTCCGTACCATGAACCAACAATGGACTGATGCTAATCCAGATATCAAGTTAGAACAAAATGTATTAGCAAATGATGAGTATAAGAGTAAAATTGCCACATTAGCTGGTGCGAACGATTTACCAGATGTATTCATGTTACAGGGTATGAATACGAAAGCTTGGGCTGAACAAGATCTTATCTTAGATATGACAGATATCATCAATAATTCTCCATATGCAGCTCAATATGATTTGAGTAAATTCTATCCATTCCAATTCGATGGAAAAACTTATGGTTTACCAGCACTTTGCGAAGGTTCTTGTGCAATCGTAGCATATGATGCTGAACTTTGGAAAGAAGCAGGTTTTGATGTATTCCCAACTACTTGGGATGAGTTAGTTAGTGCAAAATCTTTCTTTGATGATAAGAAAGTTACAGAAGTTGCTTTTGGTAACAGAGATCAATGGAATATGAACTCATGTTTCTTATCAACTGTAGGTGACCGATTCACAGGTTCTGATTGGTATCATTCAATTATTGAAAAAACAGGTGCTAAATTCACTGATCAAGCATTCGTAGATTCATTAAAATTTACACAAGAAATCTTTCAATCAGGCGTATTTAATAAGGACTTCAATGCAATTACTAACGAAGATGCAAGAGAATATTACATTGATGGTTCTGCAGCAGCAGTAATCTGTGGTAACTGGGATATCTCTTATATTGGAGCTACTTTAAAAGAAAGCGATCCAGAACTATATGCTAGAACAAAATTTGCTGTAATACCTCAACCAGCTGGAGCTACAGGAACAACGAATACTCATAATACTGGTATGGGTTATGCTGTAGCAATCAATGCAAAAGTTGCTGATGATCCAGACAAATTAGCTGCTTGTATCGATTTAGCTTACAAATTAACTGGTTCTGATTTCTCAACTTATGTTGCAGAAAACTATGCATTATCAGCTTTAACAAAAGTTGAGTCTGTAGATATGAGCAAATTTGATCAATTCACTACTGATTTTTATAACTTCTACCAAAATCCTGGTTGTGAAATCTATGACTCTTTCTTAACGGGTGCAGTTTGGGATGTATTAAATACAGATTTGCAGACAATGGTTAATGGAGAAATCGACCCAGAAACAGTTGCAGCAAATGCACAAAAAGCTTACGAGGAAAATTATTAGAGATAATGGTCTATTCAAGGTGACTTGACATTATTAAGGAATGGATTGGTTCTCATGATAACATTCATGAGAACCAATTATTCTATTTGATACAAGGAGGGAGTCTATGCTTAGTTCCATACGTCCCAAGAAAAGAGTAGTATTCTTTTACTTACTTATACCAGTTCTTATCTATGTATTTTCTGTGTTTGTACCATTAGCCACGGCATTTTATTACAGCTTTTTTAACTGGAAAGGCGGTCCTAACAAAACATTTAACGGAATTGAAAATTATATAACATTAATAAAAGATGAGGTTTTTAGGAGTGCATTTGGTCATAATATTTACCTGGTAATTGCCTGTATTATTGGTCAGATTGGTTTAGCGTTTATATTCGTTTTAATGATTAATTCAAGATATACAAAGTTAAAAGGTATTCATCGTACCTTTGGTTTCTTTCCAAGTACGATAGCAGCAGTATCGATTGGTTTCATCTGGAGTATGATCTATGATTACAAAAGAGGCCTTCTTAATTGGTTATTAGATTTAATCGGGAAGGGTGACTCCGCTAAAGTTTGGTTAAATGAACCTAAATTAGTAATGTTACTAATTGCAATTCCATTAATATGGCAGTTTATCGGTTATTATATGGTTATTATCTTATCAGCCATATCGTCCATCGATCAAGAGATTTTCGAAGTAGCAGAGCTTGATGGTGCTAATTCATTCCAAAGGGCAATATATATCGTAATTCCTTTAATTAAGAATACATTGTTAGTATGTGTTACATTATGTATTGCTGGTAACATGAAAGCATTCGATCATATTTACGTAATGACTGCAGGTGGCCCAGGTAACGCTTCTATGGTTATGGCACTCTATGGATACAAAGTTTCATTCGACCAACAGAATATGGGATATGGTAGTGCGATATCAATAGGTATATTCATTTTGAGCTTAATCGTTATTCTAGGGTCACAAGCATTGATTGGTCACTTCACGAAAGACAAGGAGGTGGCATAATGGAAAAACAATCAAGACATATATGGTCTAAGTTTTTTGTTAATTTAATACTGATTATATTTTCATTGAGTTGTATATTCCCTTTGTTTTGGATGTTTTATTCTTCATTAAAAGAGAAACGTGTATTCAATGCTGATATTATTGGTTTACCAGCAAATCCTACATTAAGTAATTACACTAAGATCCTTACAAATCCGGATTATCATATTTTTCAATCCATGTTTAACAGTTTTAGAGTTACTTTCTTATCTGTAGCATTAATAGTTATTTGCGGGTTTATTGTGGGATATATAATTGCAAGAGTTAGGTTTAAATTAAACAGAGTACTTTATGTAATGTTCTTAATGGGGATGTTAATTCCAATTCATTCATTGCTAGTACCAATCTATATTGTTTTTAAGAATTTTGGATTAACAGATAAATGGTACACATTAATTATACCTTATATAGCTTTTGGATTACCAATAGCAATATTCCTTGTAGAAGGATTTATCAAGGGAATACCAGTTGCTTTAGAAGAAGCAGCTGCAATCGATGGAAGTAGTTTTAGCCGAACCTTATTCAGTATTATACTTCCTGTGGCAAAACCAATCTTAACAACGATTGCGATCATTCAAACGTTTGCATGTTGGAATGAATTTTCATTCGCATTGGTTTTGGTATCGAATAGTAGATTACAGACTGTACCGCTTGCTATGACACAATTTACAGGACAGTTTGCTTCGGATTATCCAAAGATAATGGCTGCAATGTTATTGACGATGTCACCAATCATTATTCTTTATTTTGTATTTAGTAAACAGATTATTAAAGGTATGGTTGCTGGTGCCGTTAAAGGATAAATAAGGGGCATTTGCAAAATTAGTATTCCAATATGTTATTAAAACTAAATGTATTCACACACTAATAAAGAATGAATAGAAAAGTGTGACCTAAGGAACAATAAACCTATCAGAGAAAATAGGAGGTTATAATATGGACTATTTTGGTATGGGTTTATGGGCATTCCCGGTTGCCATTGAGAATAATAGAAGATTAACTGAGGCTGAAAAAGAACAACTTTATTTTCGATGCAAAGATAATTACCAACATAACGAAGCTGACAGAGTGTTAAATGGTGATAGTATTGAAGACAATGTTGATTCATTAATGGATCTAGCAATCTTATCTAGTGTTAATAAGAACGTATAAAGTAATGTTAAAGGTTTTACTATTATAAAAGCATCAGATTTCAAAAGGTATTGTATGAAATCTGATGCTTTTATAGTTTACATTTACAAAGAATTTGTGAATTTAATGATATGTTAGATACATATAATCTAGATAAGTAATAATTTGGTGAAACATTATGAATAGTGGAAAACGGGATAATCAACTGAATCTGGCACTTGATGTGGGTGCAGAAACTAGGGAACAAACACTTGATCTTGATGTGGGATTTATACCTGCTGAACAATCTTGGGAATTAATTGTTAAATATAGTGGTAGTCTCCAACGTATACGTGATGAACTACAAATAAGTGTTGTAGAGTTACTTAACGAATATGCTATAATTATAATACCAGAGCACTTAATAAATCGACTTGGTAATTATGAAGAAATTGAATTCATAGAAAAACCTAAACGGCTTGCTTTTGCAGTGGCTAACGGCAGGGCAGAATCTTGCATAAATCCACTTCAAATTCCACAATTTGATTTATTTGGTGAAGGAGTATTGGTTGCAATTATAGATTCTGGTATAGATTATGGCCACCCAGATTTTAGAAACGACGATGGTACAACAAGAATAGAAGCAATATGGGATCAGACAATTCAAGGGTCTCCTCCAGAAGGATATGATAGTGGGACATTATATACACGTGAGCAAATTAACGAAGCTTTGCTACAGGTGAATCCGGCAAATCGCTTGGCAATTGTACCGAGCATAGATCTCTCTGGACATGGTACAGGTGTTGCAGGAATTGCTTGCGGGAATGGAAGAGCAAGTAATGGTAGGAATAGAGGAGTGGCTTCAGAGAGTAATATAATAGTAGTGAAATTAGGAGCACCTACGCCTACGTCTTTTCCTAATACTACAGAATTAATGGAAGGAATAGATTTTTGCATCCGAAGTGCCATTAGATTGGGGCAACCGATTGCAGTTAATGTGAGTTTTGGAAATAATTATGGTTCACATGATGGAAGGTCATTGTTGGAATATTACATTAATGATATTGCTAATATTTGGAAAAGTAGTATCGTTATCGGTTCAGGAAACGAAGGGGCTACGGCAAGACATACAGGTGGTCTTGTTAGAAATCGAAGTGACCAGATTATAGAGCTTGCAGTTTCAGAATACGAGAGAACGTTCAATCTACAATTATGGAAGAGTTATAATGACATTATGTCAATTGAGATTACAAGTCCAAGTAATGTTACAGTAGGCCCAATCCGTGAGATTCAAGGAACACAAAGTTTTGTAGTTGATAACACTCGGGTATTATTCTATTATGGAGAACCGATTCCATTTAACAAAGCTCAGGAAATCTATTTTGAATTTATTCCTATAGGTGAGCGAGTAGCAACTGGTATTTGGAAAATTCGATTGATAGGTGAAAGGATTGTTGTGGGTAATTATGATCTTTGGTTACCAACAGGTAATGCTATTAGTGCTTCAACAAGATTTTTACGCCCTACACCTGATGTTACACTGACGATACCATCTACTACATACAGGGCAATCACTGTAGGTGCTTATGATGGTAGTACAGATAGTTATGCTAATTTCTCTGGTCGCGGTTTTACTAGAGATGGAGAAACAATTAAACCTGATATAGTAGCACCAGGGGTGGATATTACGTCGGCTGCACCTAATTCAAGTTATTCTAGTTATACTGGAACCTCCTTTGCAACACCATTTGTAACTGGCAGTGCAGCGATGCTGATGCAGTGGGGGATTGTAAATGGAAACGATCCTTATCTCTATGGAGAAAAACTAAAAGCATATCTAATTAAAGGAGCAAGGCATTTACCAGGATTTAGTACATATCCTAATCCACAGGTTGGCTGGGGAGCATTATGTGTCAGAGATAGTCTGCCAATATTGTAATATGATTCGAGGGTCAAAAGGTCGGATTGAAATGCTATAGGTGTTTTGCTTTTATGACCTTTTGACTCCCGAAATTAAATCAAAAAAGAACGAGGTAGCTTATAACACCTCGTTCTAATTGAAAGAATTATAAATATGAATTTTATAAGAATTGCTCATTACGTATAATCAATGATAATGGGATAACACTATTAAGGATAATTAGTGGCTATTTAGCAAAGGAATGGTGCAACATGAACGAACGATATATTAATAATTCAGAAATAAAATTAGAAAATACCTATATAACATTGCCAGAAGAGTTTTATTCTAAACAATTACCGAGTAAAGTACCATCACCACAATTGGTTGTTTGGAATAACTCCTTAGCATCTGAACTAGGATTGGATCTTGATTTTTTTAAACAAGATCAAGGAATCTTAGTACTTGCAGGTAACAAAATAATAGAAGGAACAACACCGATTGCTCAAGCATATGCAGGGCATCAATTTGGTTATTTCACGATGTTAGGAGATGGACGAGCAATTCTTCTAGGAGAATGTGTTACAAGTAAGGGAGAAAGATTTGATATTCAGCTAAAAGGCTCTGGAAGAACGCCGTATTCTAGAGGCGGAGATGGGAAAGCAACACTTGGACCAATGTTACGTGAATATATTATTAGCGAAGCAATGAAAGGACTTGGTATTCCGACCACAAGAAGTTTGGCAGTTGTTACCTCAGGAGAAAGGATTCTTAGAGAAACGGCATTACCAGGTGCAATTTTAGTCAGAATAGCTAAGAGCCATATACGGGTAGGTACTTTTGAGTACGCAAATCGAATGTTAGATAAGGAAGCACTAAAATCATTAGCTGATTATACACTGAATCGTCATTATCAGGAGGGGTTGACTAAGGAACAACCGTATGTATATTTGCTTCAAGAAGTAGTGAAGCAGCAGGCAAAATTACTTGTTAAATGGCAATTAGTTGGATTTATTCATGGCGTAATGAATACAGATAATATGACAATAAGCGGTGAAACTATTGACTATGGTCCTTGTGCATTCATGAATCGATACAATCCAGAGACTGTCTTTAGTTCCATAGATACAAGTGGAAGATATTCTTATCAGAATCAACCGAAAATGGCTTCCTGGAATTTGGCCAGATTTGCAGAAGCACTATTGCCATTGCTAGCTGACGAGCAAGAAGCAGCAATTAAAATTGCACAAACTGAGATTGATCAATTTTCTACTATTTATCACAAGCTATGGATTAAAGGAATGGGTGAAAAACTCGGTTTGTTTCATGCTGATGAGGGAGATGAAAAGTTGATGAAAGGATTGTTAAGTATTATGTTAAAGTATAGAGCTGATTATACAAATACATTTAGAGATTTAACATTGGATTCGAATCCACATTCAGAATTAACAGATTCTAAAGAGTATGAAGAGTGGTATACAGTATGGCAGAAACGTCGCAAAAGCCAGAAAGAATCGCTTGAGGAATCCAAAATATTAATGGAGAATAATAATCCAACAGTAATTCCAAGAAATCAAAGAGTAGAAGAAGCGCTTGAACAAGCTGTAGAACACCAAGATTATAGTGAAGTTGAAGCTCTTGTTTCCGTTCTTTTGCATCCTTATGATTATAATAATAGAGACGAATACTATGAAAATCCATCTGATACACACGATTGTGGATACAAAACATATTGTGGAACGTGAGTTTATAACGTTAGGATAATGCCTGGTTTGTATTAAAGAAAATTATTTGGTATAATATAGTATAAGAATGTAATGCTTACTCTTGCATTATTGAAAATACAACATATAGGAAAAGGATGGTATTTAATGGCTAGAAATCATGTGGAAGAATTTCGTGAAGATTTAAAAGAATTTCATGAAATGACAAAGAAATTTTATCAAAAAGAAATTACGGTACCAGAATATAAATCTTTCTCAGGTGGTTTTGGTAGCTATGCCCAAAGAGGTGGTGAGCGTAGTATGCTAAGACTAAGATTAGCTGGTGGGGAATTAAACAAAGAAAAATTGAAATTTGTGGCTGATAGTATTAGTAAGTATAATATTGACCTTGTGCATTTCACTACCTGCCAGTCAATACAGGTTCACAATCTTACAGAAGCTTCTGTTTGTGGCTTAGTTGAAGAGGCATTTGACCATGGTATTATAACTAGAGGTGGTGGTGGAGATTTCCCAAGAAATGTTATGTGTTCTCCACTTTCTGGGGTCCAAGAAGATGAATACTTTGATCCACTTCCTTATGCAAAAGAAGCAGGAGATTATCTATTAGGATTTATTAAAAAAGTAAAACTTCCTAGAAAGCTTAAAGTATGCTTTACTAATTCAGAAAAGAATGAAACACATGCTACCTTCCGTGATTTGGGGTTTGTTGCAAAAGAGAACCAAACCTTTGATGTATATGCAGCAGGTGGGCTTGGAATTAAACCAAAGATGGGAGTATGTGTTGCGAAAGATGTAGAACCATCGAAGATCTTATACTATATTAAGACAATGATTGATGTCTTCACAGAACATGGTAATTATACGAACCGAGCAGCATCACGTACAAGATTCTTACAGGACACACTTGGAGTGGAAGGATTCATTAATGTATATCAAGAAAAATTAGCACATAACCTAGAAAATGAAAAACTTGATATTAACGTAAAAGCTGAAGTAATTAATAAGACTGGAGATGGTGAAATATCAAATCCTAGAATTATAAAACAGAAGCAAAAAGGACTTTTTGCAGTATCATATCATCCAATAGGGGGAAATCCTAAACCTGAATTCTTTAAAAATATTTATGAAGTTATTAGTAATATGAAAGACGTTAAATTACGTATATCACCTGACCAAGGAGTTTATGTAATTAATCTTACAGCAGTAGAAGCGCAGAAAGTGTTAGAATGCACGAAAGACGGAGCTAGCACACTTTTTGAAAGATCAACTGCTTGTGTCGGAGCAACAATATGTCAAGTAGGAATTGGTAAATCACAAGCACTCTTAGATGCATGTATTGAACGTGTGAGACAAGAGAATTTTAAAGATGGGGTACTTCCAGCTATTCATATTTCAGGTTGTCCATCTTCTTGTTCAGCCCATCAAATCGGAAGACTTGGATTTAGAGGTGGCAAAAAGCCAACCCAGGATGGATCAAAATTCGCATTTGCAGTGTATGAAGATGGTTGTGAACTTCTAGGTGCAGAAAACTTTGGTAAAGAGATGGGTGTTATTATAGAGGATGATATTCCTGAATTCTTAGTTGATTTAGGTAAAGAAGTTACTTCATTAGGGGTAACGTATGAAGAATATCGTAAGAAATATCCAGAGAATCTAGCAAAGTTAGCAGCAAAATATATATAAGCATTATCTAGGAAATTAATAAAATAGAATGATATGATATAAAATGACTGCCATGGTTTTGTCCATGGCAGTCAGACTGTGGATAAAACGGCTCTAGGTTAAGCTAAAGGAGTTAAAGAAATAATATGAATATCATTTATAGGGAATTAAAAGTAGCAGATTATCCTATCGTGAAAAACTTAATTAACAAGAGTTTTGGGTTGCATCGCTATGTAGATAGCCAAAGCATTTTGGAAAGTTGGTTGAACGTTTATCTACAAAGCTGCCTGGCCGAAAAAACATTTGACTGTGTTGCGGAAAAAGATGGAAAGGTCATCGGTATTATCATGGGGCAGGCTAAATCTGATTACCGATTTCCTGTACACTTGAAGCCAAATCTGAAAATGGCCTATCATTCCGCAGTTATGATACTGAAATCACAATTACAAAAGTGCGATATCACCGCCAACAAGCGAATTAACCAAATCTATCACGAACTTCTCACAGAGTGCAGACAAAATTTTGATGGTGTGCTGACACTATTTGCAGTAACAGAGGATTGCCGGGGCTTAGGTGTTGGGAAAGAGCTGTTGAACCGACTGCTAGCCTATCAGAAAGAGAGCAATACAAAAAATATCTATTTGTATACAGATTCTACCTGTAATTACGGGTTTTATGAAAGCCAAGGTTTTCGACGGCTGGGCGAAAAGAATATGGAAATCATGCGAAATCATCAGCAGGATACTATTGAGGTGTACTTGTATGGATATCGCTTAACGGAATAAGAAAAACGACATGGAGCCAAATTGGTTTCATGTCGTTTTTTTAGGCTTTATCCTATGTGACTGCACTCTGTACAAGAATATATACTTGACAAACAATAAGAAAAGAGTTAATGTTAACCTAAGTTAACAAAGGGAGGCGTATGATGAGTATTTCAAAATCATTAGAAGAATATATTAAGACAATGTATGTATTGCAAAATCAAAAAGGTGAAATAAGAGTAACTGATATTGCAAAAAAAATGCAATGTACAAAAGCAGGTGTAAATAAAGCAATAAAGCAGCTTGCAGAATACGGACTAGTGAATTATGAAGTATATGGAAAAATCGAATTGACCCAGGAGGGGATTAAAACAGCTAAAAAGGTTTTGGAAGCCTATGATATTGTGTATCTATTCTTAACTGAATTACTAGAAATGGATGCAGAAGAGGCAAAAACAGAAGCAGAGAAGATGAAAAAAAGTATGGAAGATCATACTCTTAATAAATTAGCAAAATACGTACAAAACACATTAGGAATAAAGCAATTGAAATGCGATTATGACATTAACAATGAAAGATGTATTGATTGTGGAAGAAGAATAAAATCAATTCATTTTTAGAAAAGGAAAAGAAAAGGAAGGATACATTATGAGTAATACTTTATTAGAAATTAAGGATCTATATGTAAATGCAGAAGGACAGGAAATATTAAAAGGACTAAACCTAAAGGTTAATAAAGGAGAAGTTCATATAGTAATGGGACCGAATGGTGCTGGTAAATCTACACTTGCACACTCTATACTAAGTAATCCTAGTTTTGAGAAAGAAAAGGGAGAAGTAATTTTTGACGGAGAGAATATTACGGAATCAAAGACTGATGAAATCGCCAGAAAAGGAATCTTTATGTCGTTCCAATCACCAGAAGAGATACCAGGTGTATCCGTTACTAATTTCTTGAAATATGCAAAGAACAAAATGACAGGAAAGCCAGTAAGATTAATGGCTTTCAGAGATGAAATAAAAGGTGACATGGAGCAATTAGATATTAATCCAAGTTATATGGAGAGAGATCTAAATGTTGGTTTCTCAGGCGGAGAAAAGAAGAAAAACGAAATTCTTCAAATGTTAGTACTGAATCCTAAACTTGCCATATTAGATGAGACCGATTCAGGCCTTGATGTAGACGCCATAAGAACTGTTTCAAAAGGAATTCAAATGTATAAAAATGATGAGAACGCAGTTCTAATCATTACACATAATACAAAAATCTTAGAGAATTTAAACGTAGATTATGTTCATATCTTAGTAGACGGTAAAATTGTAAAAACCGGAACAAAAGAATTGGCTGATGAGATTGAAAAAGAAGGTTACGGAAAATATAAAATGGAGTAATTAGTGTGAAAGGCAAGGCTTTAATATGAAAAAGACGAACGTAGAAGAAATTAATCGAAATATATATGATATAAAAAATGAAGATAAATATGAATTTAAAATAAAGAAAGGGTTGACTCCTGATATCATATCAGAAATATCTAATCAAAAGCAGGAAGCGGATTGGATGAGAGAATTTCGCTTGAAGGCACTAAACGTATACAATAAGTTAAGTTTGCCAACTTGGGGACCTGACCTTTCTGAATTGAATATGGACGAAATAGCAACTTATGTAAGACCAAAAAGTAAACTAAATAGTAGCTGGGATGATGTTCCAGAAGATATTAAAAAAACATTTGAAACGTTAGGAATACCAGAGGCGGAAAGAAATTCCTTAGCAGGTGTTGGAGCACAATATGATTCAGAGGTAGTATATCATAGTATTAAGGAAGAATTAGTAAAGCAGGGAGTAATCTATACGGATATGGAAACTGCAGTAAGGGATTATCCTGAACTAGTTAAACCTTATTTTATGAAATGTGTATCTGTACATGATCACAAATTCGTTGCATTACATGGAGCCGTTTGGTCAGGTGGTTCATTCGTATATGTACCAAAAGGAGTAAAGGTAGATATACCTCTACAATCTTATTTCAGATTAAATTCTCCAGAAGCAGGTCAATTTGAACATACCTTAATTATTGTTGATGAGGGAGCAAGTCTTCACTTCGTTGAAGGATGTTCAGCACCGAAATATAATAAAGTAAATCTACATGCAGGCTGCGTAGAGTTATATGTAAAAGATAATGCATATTTAAGATATTCAACCATTGAAAACTGGTCAAAGAATATGTTGAATCTGAATACCAAAAGAGCAATTGTAGGAAAAAATGCTCAGATTGACTGGGTATCAGGCTCCTTTGGATCTAAGATTTCTATGTTATATCCAATGAGCATTCTAAATGGTGAGGGAGCAAAAACAGAATTCACTGGAATCTCCTTTGCAGGTAAAGGACAAAATCTTGATAACGGATTTAAGGTGGTTCATAACGCACCAAATACTTCAAGCGTAATAGATGGAAAATCAATTTCTAAAAACGGTGGAACTTGTACCTACAGATCCCTAGTAAGGATTAGTGAGAATGCTAAGAATTCAAAATGTTCGGTATCCTGTGAATCACTTATGCTTGATAGCATATCAAAATCTGACACAATTCCTGTGAATGATATTAGGACAGATGAGGTAGAATTCTCCCACGAAGCCAAGATCGGAAAAATTAGTGACAAAGCAATATTTTATCTGATGTCAAGAGGTTTATCAGAAGAAGATGCGAAAGCAATGATCGTAAGGGGATTTGCTTCTCCAATTTCAAAAGAACTTCCTATTGAATATGCAGTGGAAATGAATAACTTAATTAATTTAGAATTGGAAGGAGCGATTGGATAATGGAGAAAGTAAGATTAAACGATACGCCTATTAGGACAAGTGTAAATTTTGGAATTAATGACATTGTCCTAGAGGACTTTTCGGTTCCAGAGGAAATTACAGCGTTTGATACATTGACCATAAAAAGTGGCGAAGAATGTGTAATAAGAAACGCTAATAAAGATAAAGTTAACTTAACATATGGAGTTGGAAAGATATTAGAGGAACAAGTAAATAATCAGTCAAACCAAAGTATTAAAATCGTAATTGATCAAAAGAACCAAGATCATGTAGAACTAGATTTTGATTTTGAAGGAAAAGATCATTGCTTAGTTGATAACATTGAAATCATGGCTGAAGAGGGAAGCAAAGGAACGGTTGTTTTAAGATATAAATCAAAAGAGGATAAAGCTAAGTCGCAAAATGAGTATTATCACAATGGAATTTGTAGAATTAAAGCAAAGAAGAATTCAGATATACAAGTTGTTATCGTTAATTTATTGAATGAAGAATCAAGAAACTTTATTAGTATAGAAAGCGATGTAGAAGTTTCAGCAAAGGTAGATCTTATCACTGTAGATTTTGGTGGAAAAAGTAGTGTTTCTAATTACTATATGAATATGAAGGAAGACAATTCGAAAGGTAGTATTAATAGTATTTATCTAGGTAAAGAAAATCAAAAAATTGATATGAATTATATAGCACATCTATATGGTAAAAAGTCTAATGTTGATATTGAAGTGCAAGGGGCATTAAAAGACCAGGCGATGAAAAGCTTCAAAGGAACAATTGACTTTAAGACAGGAGCAAAGAAAGCAAAAGGAAATGAAAATGAATTTTGTATGCTGCTATCTGACAAAGCAAAGTCGAAAGCATTACCAATGTTATTGTGTACAGAAGAAGATGTAGAAGGAAATCATAGTTCAGCTTCTGGTAAAGTAGATCCGAAGGAATTATTCTATCTAATGAGTAGAGGATTTAGCCAAAAGGAAGCGATGAAATTAATTGTAAAAGCAAGGTTTTCTCATATTATAGAACGAATCGAACTAGAAACGTTAAAAGAAGAAGTTCTAGCCGAGATTGATAAGAGATTAGATTAGACAAGGAAGGACAATGCTATAATGGATATAGAAAAGATTAGAGAAGAGTTTACGCTCTTACAAAATAGAGAGATAGCATATCTAGATAGTGGTGCAACAACACAAAAACCAAAACAAGTTCTGAAGGCAGTGGAAGAATTTTATCAAAAATATAATGCGAATCCCCACAGAGGATCCTATGAACTTAGTGTTGGGGCAACAAATCTATATGAAGAAACAAGACAAAAGATTGTAAGATTTATTAATGCAAAAGAGTCTGAAGAAATTATATTTTCGAAAAATGCAACAGAAAGTCTGAATCTGCTTGCGTATTCCTATGGAATGGATAATCTGCAAAAAGATGACGAAGTTGTTATATCTATTATGGAGCATCATTCTAATTTAGTTCCTTGGCAAATGGTAACGAAAAAAACAGATAGTAAGTTAACATACATGTATATTAATGAGCAATATGAACTAACAAAAGAAGAGATCGAGCGTAAGATAACAGATAAGACTAAAATTGTTGGTATTACACATATATCAAATGTTCTGGGAACTATAAACCCTGTAAAAGAAATAATTAAGTATGCACACGAAAAAGGAGCAATTGTAATCGTAGATGCTTCACAAAGCATTCCACATATGAAGATAGATGTACAGGATTTAGATGCAGACTTCTTAGTATTCTCTGGTCATAAGATGCTTGCTCCATTAGGGGTTGGGGTATTGTATGGCAAAAAGGAACTTCTTAATAACATGTCTCCATTCCTAATGGGAGGCGATATGATTGAATATGTGTATGAACAGGAAACAACCTTCGCACCTATTCCTAATAAATTCGAAGCAGGAACGCAAAATGTTGGAGGAGTGGTAGGACTCGGAGCCGCCATCGATTATATTGAGAATCTAGGATATGATACCATTCAAAAGATAGAGAAAGAATTAACCGATTATGCCTTACAAAAACTATCACAATTGGATTACATGGATTTATATGTAACGCCAAATAGAGAAAATCATTCCAGCGTTATATCCTTTAATATGAAAGGAATACATCCTCACGATGTAGCAAGTATATTAGACTCATGTAAAGTAGCAGTACGATCAGGTAATCATTGTGCACAGCCGCTAATGAGATATCTGCAAACAGATTCAACGTGTAGAGCAAGTCTTTACTTCTATAATACGAAGGAAGATATAGACCGTCTAGTACAAGGAATTGAAAAGACATATAGTATGTTTGAAAAATATATTAAAAAATCACAGAGAGGAGAAGATGTATAGTGGAAATCTTAAGTGACATATATAATGATTTAATCATGGAACATAGTATGTATTCTGAAAATAAAAAAGATTTAGAACATGCAGACTATTGCGAAATGGGTCATAATCCTAATTGCGGTGATGAAATTAAATTAGAGTTAAAATTAAATGGAGATATAATAGAAGATTTGGGATTTACAGGACACGGATGTGCCATATCACAGGCTTCTACTTCTATTATGATTGATACGATTAAAGGTAAGAAGGTAGAGGAAGCAAAGGAAATTATCTCCACTTTTATCGCTATGATTAAAAGGGAAATAACAGATGAAACTGAATTAAAGAAAATTGAAGATGCAATTGCATTTAAAAACATATCAAATATGCCAGCAAGAGTAAAATGTGCTCTGTTAGCATGGCATACGATGGAAGATATTATCAAGCATAGTGAAAATGTAACTGCTAAATAAAAGAGATTAACGAGAAAAGCACCGAAAAGAAATCTTATCGGTGTGTATTCTCTTACATAAATAATTGTTTTGTTAGTAATAACGCAGGACTGATTATTAAATTTGAAAGGAGATATGTATATGAAATTAGTATTATTACGTCACGGAGAAAGTGTTTGGAATGAACAAAATCTTTTTACTGGTTGGACTGATGTAGATTTGTCACTGAAAGGACAGACGGAGGCAAGAGAAGCAGGAAGTACATTGAAGGAAAATGGTTTTGATTTTGATGTTTGTTATACTTCATATCTGAAAAGAGCAATTCACACACTAGGTTATGCCCTAGATGAGATGGACAGAGCATGGTTACCTGTAATAAAGACATGGAAACTGAATGAACGTCATTATGGTGCACTGCAAGGATTGAATAAAGAAGAAACAGCTCAGAAATATGGGGAAGACCAGGTAAAGATATGGAGACGTTCTTATAATATTGCCCCACCACTTCTTGAAGAAACAGACGAGAGAAATCCTAAATTGCAGGAACAGTATCGTCAAGAAGGAGAAGAACAATTACCTCTTGGTGAAAGTCTAGAAGATACAATTGCTAGAGTAGTTCCTTATTACGAAGAACATATATTGAAGGATATGAAAGCAGGCAAGAGGGTATTGGTTGCAGCACATGGTAATTCCATACGTGCCCTTGTAAAATATCTAGAAGGACTTTCTGAGGAAGAAATAGTGAATGTAAATATTCCAACAGGTATTCCACTTGTATATGATCTTGATGAACATGGTAAATTCATACATAGAGAGTATCTAGGTGACCAAAATTTGATTAAGGCAAAAATGCAGTCAGTGGCTAAGCAAGGAAGTACCAGAAAATAATCTAGTAGTAATTAACTCAAACTCCGCACCTGTAGATTTCGAGGAGTAGCTAACTGCTATATTCAACGAAAAACCCGCTCTCGCTTAGCTTCGCACGTAGTCAGTACAGTGCTGACGTGCTCAGATAGTTTTCCTTATGAATATAGCAATTAACTACTTTAAATGAAGTTTTTTATGTGCGAAGTTTGAGTAATTAAGATATATAGATACTTTACAAAATAGAGATTATAATAGAAAGCGTGCATATTATGGGAAGATATTATCATTTATCTAAGAAAGTAACAAAAGCGGAAGAGAAAGAAATCTTAAAAGAGATGAAAGAATTAGAAGATGTTGAGAGTGTAGAAATTACAGATGATCATGCTTCTATGAAGGTCATAACAAAGGATAATCAGTTTTCAGACGTTATGAGATCTGCAGTTAATATTTGTAGCCATGTAAGGGGAGGTCTAGAACTATCTTTTACAAGGTTTGCATATGAAGTATAAATGAAAGTCATACCAAATAGTATTTGCTAATAAAAGAGGCTGTTGCAAAATTTATATCTACGCATATTTTTCAGAAGGAATGCATTCTGTCTGATGAATATGTTATAGATATTCAAACTATATTTTGCAGCAGCCTCTTTATTTATATGAGAATCGGCTTTTACAGACATTTTTCTATACAGATTTCTTTATTGATAATATTTGCTCAATAAAACAGTAATAATTACTATTATTGATATTGAAATTTATTTCCGAGTGTGTTATTATTAGTACAAGTTAGAAATGACTAACCTTAAACAACTAATAAACAAAGATATAGTAATCAAAAATTAGTAAACAAAGTATTCAAAAAAAAACAAAAAACAATTTAGGAGGTATTAATTATGTCATTAATTAATAAAGAAGTTTCAGAATTTTCAGTTCAAGCATTTGTAAATGGAGAGTTTAAAGAAGTTAAGAAAGAAGATATCTTAGGTAAATGGTCCGTATTCTTCTTCTATCCAGCAGATTTCACATTTGTGTGCCCTACAGAATTAGAGGACTTAGCTAACAAATACGATGAGTTCCAAAAAATTGGTTGTGAAATTTATTCTGTATCTTGCGATACTCATTTCGTTCATAAAGCATGGCATGATACATCAAAGACAATTAAAAAAATCAAATACCCAATGTTAGCCGATCCAACTGGTGCATTAGCTAGAGATTTTGATGTTATGATTGAATCCGATGGACTAGCAGAAAGAGGAAGCTTTATTGTGAACCCAGAAGGAAAAATTGTTGCTTATGAAGTAATCGCTGGTAATGTAGGAAGAAACGCAGATGAATTATTCAGACGTGTACAAGCATCTCAATTCGTTGCTGAACATGGAGATCAAGTTTGCCCAGCAAAATGGCAACCAGGTGCAGAGACTTTAAAACCAAGTCTTGATCTTGTTGGTTTAATTTAATTACTGATTAGGGTGGCAAAAGCAAATTTTAAATTTGATCACGTCAATTTGCACAAATCAAGTGTGAATATGTCATGTCAAACGTAGTTCGCTCGCAACGCACTCACACCCAGCTGAAGTTCGTAGTGGTATATAAGGCTCTAAATACAGCGCCTAAATACCAACGACTTAATACTGTTGCTCATCAAACTACGTTCGGCATAACACTAGTTAATATTTTATATGTGCAAATTGACGAAGGCAAGTTTTATGAAAGGCTTTTGACACCCGAATCATTACTCAGACTTCACATTTGAAGATTAGTAATTAAGAAAGAGAATTAATAAAACAAGAATACCCCGCCTCGTGTTAAGAGGCGGGGTATCTTAAAAAGGAGGCATAACATGACAGATACAAAGAATCTTTATGACCTAATTATAGTTGGTGGCGGGCCAGCGGGATTATCAGCGGCAATTTATATGGCAAGAGCGAAATATCGAGTACTTGTTGTTGAGAAAGAACATACAGGCGGTCAGATTACAATAACTTCAGAAATCATTAATTACCCAGGCGTCAATAAAACGAGCGGAAAAGAATTAACGGATAATATGAGAAATCAAGCAGAATCGTTTGGAGCAGAATTTCTAATCGCTGAAGTAAGTGATATGGAATTAGAGTCAGATATGAAAGTAATCCATACATCTAAGGGTGAATATAAAGCTTTAAGTGTTGTATTAGCCGTTGGTGCTAATCCAAGAAAATTAGGTTTTAAGGGAGAAAAGGAGTTCCAAGGAAGAGGAGTTGCTTATTGTGCAACATGTGATGGTGAATTCTTCACTGGTATGGATCTTTTCGTTATTGGCGGTGGATTTGCGGCAGTAGAAGAAGGAATATTCCTTACTAGATATGCAAAATCAGTTACTTTAGTTGTACGTGAAGAAGATTTTACTTGTGCGAAAACGGTATCAGATCAGATTAAGGAAAATGATAAGATCTCTGCTATATTTACTACAGAAGTTGTGGAAGTAAGTGGAGATAGTATGTTAAAGAAAGCAAAATTCCGTAATAACACTACAGGAGAAGAATGGACACATGATGCAGATGTCAATGGAGGCTTCGGTGTATTTGTATTTGCTGGTTATGTTCCAAATACGAAATGGCTCCCATCTGTAGTGGAATTGAATGAACAAGGCTATATTATTACAGATGCTAATCAAAAAACGAATATTGAAGGGGTATATGCAGCTGGTGATGTTTGCGTTAAGAACTTAAGGCAAGTAGTTACTGCTGTTTCTGACGGAGCTGTTGCTGCAACATCCTTAGAGAAATATGTTTCTGATTTACATGTGAAACATAACATTCCTGAGTTGGAAATTACTAAGAAAATTAGTAATCAAGATGAGTCTGAAAACAAGCATAATGTAAATGAAGAAGAAACAGATGGTGGATTTTTAAGTAGTGAAATAAAGAATCAGTTAAGAGGCGTGTTTGAAAAATTTGAAAAGCCTGTTATCTTAAAAACTTGGTTAGACGATAGAAAAATTTCAGAAGAAGTGAAAGGTTTTCTTGAAGAGTTTATAAGTTTAACAGACAAAGTTACTTGGGTCGAGGGAAAAGAGGAAGAAGCAGGAACACGTTTACTCCCAACAATTGAAGTTTGTGATGCAGATGGTATTAGTAGTGGAATACAGTTTCATGGAGTGCCAGGAGGACATGAAATCAACTCATTTATAATTGCATTATACAATGTTGCAGGACCAGGAAAAGAAATTGAACCAGACGTGGAGAAGAAGATTAAAGAAGTATCAAAACCAGTAAATCTTAAGATTATGGTTTCACTATCTTGCACTATGTGTCCGGAATTGGTTATGGCAGCTCAGAAGGCTGCAACTCTTTCAGATAATATTGAGGCGGAGATGATTGATCTAATGCATTATCCTGAATTAAAAGAGAAATATCAAGTAATGAGTGTACCATGTATGGTTATTAATGATGAAATTGTTCATTTTGGGAAAAAAGGAATAAGTGAAATTGCGGATATTATAAACAAATAAATATTTGCAATATATATTGATTTATGTACCAATTCATGTTATAATACAATTAAGTTAGTTGCAACTAACTAAAACACGGAAAGATAATATAGGAGGTACGAATCATATGGAAATTGCAATTGTCGGTTTAGTATTCGTTATGATCTGTATTATTGGTATCAAAAGAAATATAAGAAAGTTATTGTAAAAATACCAACTATACATTTAATTTAATATAAATTATAAAATTATAAATCATAAAATTATAGACGAAAAAAAGAAAGTTCGCTAAGCGTGCTTTCTTTTTTTTCGTTCAGTTTATAAAGAAGACAACAAAACATTGGATTAATTATAATCTTGTAAGACTCGCTTGATTTTTGTATAATCAAACTAGGAGGGCATTCATATGTTCAGTTATGATAATATTCAAAAATTAAATAATCTAGAATTACTTGTTTATGATTATGTTATTAAGAATAAACAGGTAGTAAGATATATGACAGTGAGAGACTTAGCGGCGGCAGTACATGTTTCAACGTCGACCGTTATTCGATTTTGTAAAAAGCTTGGATGTGATGGCTACTCAGAGTTTCGAGTTAAGTTTAAGATTTACTTAAATGAACAAAGTAGTCGTCAGTCAAAAGATGATATTGAGGAATTACAACATTATTTTAAAAGTGTAGAGACAACTGCTTGGGAACAGGTGATGCAAGAGGCTGTTCAGATGATTAGAGAGGCAGAAAGAGTAATTTTTGTAGGGGTTGGAACCTCTGGAGTCCTTGGGAAATATGGAGCAAGATTTTTCTCTAATGTAGGCAAATTTGCACAGAGTATTGATGATCCTTACTATCCAATATTAGAAGATATTCTTGATAATACTGTGATAATTGCTTTATCTGTTTCGGGCGAAGTGAGTGAAGTAATCCGAATGATTAATGAATTTAAGCAGCATAATTGTAAAATCTTAAGCATTACCAATAAAAACTCTTGCACTCTTGCCAAAATATCTGATTTAAATTTATCGTATTTTATAGAAGAGCAAAAAGTGGGCGGTGACTTGAATGTTACTACGCAGGTTCCGGTGTTATTCTTAATTGAGACATTAGCGAGAAGTATTAAATAATGGCTATAGTAAATAAAGCAGATACAACATAGTTATAATAGTGTTGTATCTGCTTTATTTATTATAGTTATCATTAGGTAAAAAAACATGTTGTTTCTTCTGTGTAACAAATTACAAACAAACGAAACAGAAACCAGAAGGGGCCAGGAGTATAGAAAAGAAGACATGGTTTATGATATATTAAGTTCAAGATACAAAAGGAGGAAATCTCAATGGCAATTGATTATAGTATCACTGCGAAAGCATTGGTAAAGGAACTATGTGGAGATGAGAATATTAGTAATGTAACTCACTGTGCCACTAGATTACGTTTTATATTAAAGGATACGAAAGGTATTAATACTGAAACTGTAAGAAAGATACCTGGAGTAATTACAACAGTAGAAGCAGGTGGACAATATCAGGTCGTTATTGGTAATCACGTACAAGATGCTTATAAAGAAGTCTTAAAGCTCGTTACTGTAGAAGAAGGTGGTAGCGAACCAGCTCAAAAAGTAGGGGTAGTCAGCAGGATAATTGATGTAATTTCAAGTATTTTTGCTCCATTTTTATATACACTTGCAGCATGTGGTATCTTACAAGGTATTCTTGGGGTACTTGTTGCAATGAATCTAATGGATACAAGCTGGGGAACATATAAGATTTTGAACTTTGTCTCTTGGACAGCATTTACATTCTTACCTGTATTGATTGCTGTAACTGCATCTAAGAAATTTAAAGTAAATGAATTTATCGGTATAGTAATCGCTTGTGCATTAGTTAGTCCAGATTATATTGCAATGGTTAATGCAGGTGAATCACTAACATTCTTAGGAATTAATGTTCAGATGCTTAGTTATACATCTACAGTTATACCAATTATTCTAGCAATTTGGATTGCATCTTATGTACAAAGATTTTTTGATAAGGTATTACCAATAGTGATTAGAAACCTATTCACTCCGATGTTTACAATTGCAATTATGGTACCACTAACATTACTAGTATGTGGACCTTTAGGAAATATGGTAGGTGGAGCAATCGGTGATGTATACAATTCCTTATATGATTTAAGTCCAATTGTTGCGGGCGTTGTTGTTGGTGGTTTATGGGAAGTAATGGTTATCTTCGGTGTGCACTGGGGAATCACTCCGGTTACAGTTGGTAACTATGCGGCTCTAGGATATGATACATTCACAGGTATACAAGGATCTGCTGTATTCTCACAAGCAGGAGCAGCTCTTGGAGTGTTCTTCCGTACGAAGGATAAAGAATTAAAACAAGTTTCACTTCCAGCAGCAATTACAGGGCTTTTTGGAATTACAGAACCAGCAATCTATGGTGTTAACTTACGATTAAAAACACCAATGATTTGTGGTTGTATAGCTGGTGCTGTAGGTGGTGGTATAGCAGGTGCTTTCCATGCATATTCATGGAGTTATAACATGCCAGGTATTGCAACATTACCAGCATATTTTAAAGAAGGATATATGTCAAACTTCTTAGGTTACGTGATATCAATTATAGTATCATTCGTGTTAGCAATGGTACTTACTATGATTGTAGGATTCAAAGAAGATGTAAAAGAAGAGTCAAAGAAAGACTCAAAAGTAGAAGGTAAAGAAGAAGTAAAAACATTAGAATCTACAAATTCATCCTCAGTTGATAATAAAGAAATGAGAATTAGTTCACCACTTAGTGGTAAAGTAATCGCTCTTTCTGATGTAAACGATGACGCGTTCGCTAGTGAAGCTATGGGTAAGGGCGCGGCTATCATACCAAAAGAAGGAAAAGTCTATGCGCCATTTGATGGAACGGTAGCAGCACTTTTTCCAACAGGACATGCAATTGGTCTTATGTCTGACTCAGGAGAAGAATTATTAATTCATATTGGAATTAATACTGTAGGAATGGATGGAAAAGGCTTTGAAGTACAGGTTTCTCAAAATGATAGAGTAAAAAAGGGACAGCTTTTAATCACATTCTCTCTTGAAGAGATTCAAAAAGCAGGATTTGAAACGACAACGATGATAATTGTATCTAACACAGAAGAGTTTAAGAGTGTAGAAGCATTGGAAGTTTCAGACGTGGTACAGGGGCAAGAATTGTTAGAAATTCAGAAATAGAGGTGTGTAAAAATGTTATCAGATAAATTTCTTTGGGGCGGCGCTGTAGCCGCCCACCAGGTAGAAGGTGGTTGGAACAAAGGCGGTAAAGGAGTAAGTATTGTTGATGTGCTTACTGGGGGGACTCATGGAGTAGACCGTAAGATAACAGATGGTGTGTTAGAAGATTGTTATTATCCAAATCATGAAGCTGTAGACTTTTACGGACATTACAAAGAAGATGTAAAATTGTTTGCAGAAATGGGATTCAAATGCTTCCGAACTTCTATAGCATGGACTCGTATCTTTCCAAATGGTGATGAAAAAGAGCCAAACAAAGAAGGATTACAGTTTTATGATGATTTATTTGATGAACTACTAAAATACGGGATTGAACCAGTAATTACGTTATCACATTTTGAAATGCCTTATCATTTAGTGAAAGAATATGGTGGTTGGAAGAACCGTAAGTTGATAGATTTCTTTGTACATTATGCCAAAGTGGTTATGGAACGTTACAAAGATAAGGTTAAATATTGGATGACATTTAATGAAATCAACAACCAGAAAAATTATGAATATCCATTATTTGGTTATGTAAACTCAGGTGTAATTTTCAATCAAGAAGAAAATCCAGAAGAGTGTATGTATCAAACTGTTCATCATGAACTAGTTGCGAGTGCCTTAGTTGTTAAAGAAGGACATAAGATTAATCCAGATTTTAAAATTGGTTGTATGCTTGCTTGTGTGCCGCTATATCCGTATTCTTGCAATCCAGAAGACATGATGTATTCTTTAGAATCAATGCATGATCGATATTTATTTGGAGATGTGCATGTTCGTGGAGAATATCCATCGTATGCATATAAAGAGTGGGAACGAAAAGGTTATCACATTCATATGGAACCTGATGACGCGAAGATTTTGAAAGAAGGAATCGTTGATTATATCGGACTTAGCTACTATATGACTAACGCTGTGAAGGCAGATGCAGTGGTTAAAGGTAATGGATTAGACGGGTTCCCTGGAAGTGTTCCTAACCCTTATGTAAAGGCCTCTGACTGGGGATGGCAGATTGACCCAATCGGTCTTAGATATGCACTTAATCTTCTATATGAACGTTATCAAAAACCTCTTTTTATAGTGGAAAATGGATTTGGTGCTGTAGACACACCAGATGAACAAGGGTATGTAGATGATGATTATCGTATTGAATATCTTAAGAACCATATTATCGAGATGAAAAAAGCGGTTGAACTTGATGGTATTGACTTGATGGGATATACTCCATGGGGCTGCATTGATTGTATCTCATTTACAACAGGAGAGATGAAGAAGCGTTACGGTTTTATCTACGTGGATAAAGATAATGATGGTAAAGGAACTTTAAATAGAAGTAAGAAAAAATCTTTTGATTGGTTTAAACGCGTAATTGAAACCAATGGAGAAGAATTATAAAATGATTTGGGTGCCCAAAGCTTGTTTTATACTTTGATTCGTCAATCTGCACAAACTTATGTGTGAGTATGTTATACCAAACGTAGTTCACTCGCAACGCGCTCTCGCTTGGATGAAGTTCGTAGTGGTACATAAGACTCTAAAATACAGAGCC